>UMKF01022274.1_pt1 | contig 30543 bp, 22 predicted proteins | sample 1966251 | NCBI WGS metagenome assembly UMKF01 (sample SAMEA4836171, study PRJEB28245) | human gut metagenome | biome: gut microbiome; material: fecal sample | place: Denmark | collected 2008
CTTCACCCGTATAAAACGAATCGTATTACCGTAACGGAAAAGGTAAGCCAAAATCAGGATTCCGCCTATCACCGTACCCAGACTGGAGGCTAAAGCCGCTCCCATCATCCCCCATTTAAAAATAAAAATGAAAACGTAATCGAGGGCAATATTAATAACAGCCGGTATGGCATTACACCACATAGCATATTTAGGTGAACCATCCAGACGAATAAAAAACATGCCCGATAAAAGTAATGCGGAAAAAGCCAGAAACGGCACAAACCAGTGCATGTATTCGGTAGCCAAGGGTTTTAAACGCTCTGATGCTCCCAAACTCACGGCAACCTCCGGCGCATATATACAAACAAATATGGACGCACATAGCAGAAAAAGCGAAGAAACAAATACCGCTTGAGTAATATTAATACGGGCTACCTTAATTTTACCTTGCGACAAATGGATAGAAGCTACTACGGATGCTCCCAACCCGAACATCAATCCTATTCCGGTTGTGAGCAGAAATATCGGAGCCGTAATGTTTACAGCCGCCAATGCATCGCTACCTAATCCCTTCCCAACAAATATACCATCCGTTATGACAAAAGCAGCTGAAAAAACCATTCCCAACAACGTTGGTATCAACAACTTCCGAAAAAGTTTCGGGATTTCCATGCTTCCAAAATCAATTGCATCTTTCATATCTCAACACATTTCCTTTTTTAATCAGAGTGCAAAGATACAACCTCCTTCAGAAAGAAAGATTACCATTTGTTAAGTTCGTATACTATTTATCCAATAATTCCTCTAATTTCTTCTTGATACTGCCTTTGCTATAACCCAACCATTGAGTAATGATTCTGCCTTCAGGTGATACCCATACAAAATGAGGCACTCCATAAACTCCATATTGCATAAAAATGCCTTTCATGCCTTTTAAATCATTCAAGTTTTCCCATGTAATATTCTTCTCTTCCGAAGCTTTCTGCCAAACCTTTTGAACATCATGACTGATGCTGATTACAGTCAAAGAACCTTTATACCGTGAGGAAATTTCTCTCAGCTCGGGTAACGCATATTGGCACGGTCCACAATTCAAACGCCAAAAGTCAAGCAAAAGATACTTTCCTTTATAATCTGCCAAATGATGAATGTTTCCCTCTAAATCGTATAAATCGGCATCAATCAAATATTCACCCTCTTTAATTATTCCATGCCGATGAACCGTTTCATTTCTTTTGAAAGGAATCGTAGATAAACCTGATAAATCGAACCGAACAACCTCAGGATAAGGATTATAGGCTATGGCATACAGCGTCTTATCATCTTCCGATACAACTATTTGAGACACAGGAATATCCAATTTACATTGGCGTACCTTCTCTCCCTCCCACGTATAGACGTATAAGGTTGTCCCCTTGGAAAAAAGATAAGGATTTTTTGCATAACTCACGCCAGAATATTTATCTCCTGACTACGGTGCTTGCCATATCAACAACCGAACCATTCCATCATAACCATCCTTTATCCTTGTAGTGTCCTTAGCATCAAACGATGCAAAACTCACTCTCATGATACTGTCTTTCGGATTGTCATACTCATAAACAAATTCATGAATAACATAAAAGGGAACCATATCTCCCGGCTGATAGGATACGCACTCCACAGAGTTAAACAGCATTTTATATTTTTTCCATCCGAAAAAGCGCCTTCCCTATTTCATGGAACGATCCACAAACCAATGAAAATACTGTTTAAAGTTTCTTTTACAATTGACTTATTTCTCCGAAAGGGATAACTGTATGCCTTTTACTTGCCAGTCGTTTCTGTCTTCGCCTTCCATATAATCAAAGGTTCGGGCATCTCCGGGTAAAGGTTCGAAATGCAAAGTCATTTCAACCTCTCCGCTTTCAGGTATCACCAAACGTTCGCCCAATGTCACTCCTTCGGCCCCTTTTACTCTATATTTCTTCCCATCATACGTAGTAAGATAAGTGTTCGGGCTGAAGTTAATCCAATTCCTTGGTAGATAATAAACTTTCAAATGAATCGTAGTTGCCGTATCGCTTAACTCCACTTGCTTAAAAACCAAATTGTCTGCATTGGAAGACTGATTAGACGGATAGTTTACCTGTTTGATCCCGGCTTTGTGTGTTATGCTCATCTCATGTTTAGGGATATCCAACAAAGCTTTCATCTTTAACTTCAAGCTATTCTTACCATAACCGCTCCAACTCTTCACGACTTTTCCTTCCGGCGAAATTAATACATAATGCGGAATGCCGGAAACTCCGTATTTGGCATAAAGTCCATTGGTTCCCTGCATATCATTGAGATTCTCCCATGTAAGGTTTTCCTCTTTCGAAACTTCCCGCCAGTTTTTCTCATCGTCCGAACTGAGACTGATAACCGTCAAACGGTCTTTATACATTTCGGCTATCTGTTTCATTTCCGGCAACGCCATCCGACATGGTCCGCAACCGCGACTCCAAAAATCCACCAACATGTATTTTCCTTTATAATCTGCCAAATGATGCACCGTTCCGTCTAAGTCGTACAAATCCGCATCGGCCATATCATCACCAACTTTCACAACTTCAGGCGGAAACAAATTAGTAGTGATCGTTTTACCCGCTTCCGTTTGTTTATCAGCGGCCGGCAGTCTATTATATAAAGCTATCACTTCATTGCGATAAGGAAAGCCTTTCATATATTTGGCTTTAATACACAATTTATCCAAGAGCCTTATCCAAGCAGGACCAACCGGATTTTCCCGCATTAGCTTTAATACGACAGGCAACTCTTGCAAGGACAATTGTTCCCGTTCCCGATCCAATTCCTTCCTCTCGGCTTTAGCAGCCTTTTTCTCTTCCGTCGTTGTTGTTTTCGAATCCTCCTTCTCATAAAGTTCAAGTATTCTGACGAGCAACTGTTGATTACGTTTTTTCATTTCACGTGTTGCATCGATATAAAGATTCTGGAATTTCTGCTCTTTCACGTCGCTTGAAACCTTCCAGGTACTGAGCAACTTATCATTTCCCGTAATCATTACCTTCGCTTCGGGAGTTATCCAAACATCCAGCCAGGTATTAGGAAAGCCCTCTCCGCTCGAAGTCAGCATCAAACATTCGGGCTCGTTACTAAAAGCTTTCTCCTTAAAACGGAACATGCCGTTACGAAGTGTATCCGTAGCAATACGTCCCATTAAACGTCCTTCGCTCCGATATAAATTAATAAGAGTTCCATCTTCTACTCCCGACAATTTTCCTTCCATGGTAAATTCACCCTGTGCCTTCACCACCCAAACAAATAACATAAGACCAATGGTAAGAAATAGTTTTTTCATTGTATCCAATTTAATGATTAATTATTGCAACGGTGCCCTTTAAACCTCTTAAAGTTTCCTTTTGGATATCAACAGAGACCTTTAAGACACCTTTAATTTCACAAAGATAGAAAACATTGTATAGAAAGTTCTTTGTTTATACGTAAATTTTCAGGGTATTATATTATTTCATCGTATTCATCGAGAGAAATAAGATAGCTCTTCTTCCTTTATTTTATCTAAACAATGGCATAACAGTTATCTTCTTATATATACTGGAGTTTTGCAAATAGCTTTTCCATAGGGGATTATCAAGCATTCAAGAAAGGAAGAGAGACAAATAAACCCAAGCCGATAGTCCTATAAATGTTCTAAAAGAGACTAAGCTTTAATTCCTGCCAAACAAAGCGGAAGGTGAACAACCATAAAAGACGTTTATTTCTGATAGAGGAAACCGACTTCTGACGGAAGGAAATGAATGATAACAAGAGGACTGCCCAAAAAGTAAAAATTGAATTAGCTAAAGCCACAGATTGTAACTGAATAAACAAAAAAGTATCACTTTAACCTATGAAGATTTAGGTGTAAAGTGGTGCTTTTTCTATATTGGAGTTCTGTCAGTCCTAAACCGAAAGTGGACTAAAACGGTTGACAACACAGGATTGCGGAGACGCTTACCCGAAAGTTTTAATCTAGACTTTCAGACTTTTCGGATAACTTCTTCCGAGCAAATCAATTTAGCCCCAACGAAACGAAGTGAAATGATAACTACGGAATAAAACTATAGTTCTCTTTCATTCGGTAAAAAGAATCTGCTAACTTGGATATACTAACCTGTCTCTTTAAGCAATCTTCCTTTCTCACAACTATGAGAGTTATCTTCTACTATATGTGAGAGACATTTTGCACATTATGTGAGAATTCTATTTCACATAGTGTGCGAAAGGTAATATGTAAGAGAGAAACGCTTAGTTAATGCCCGTATAGAGATAAATTCAAGCTTATCCGAAAATAAAAGATCTTATTACCTTACTTTCATTTAAATGACCGGGCTTAATCCGGAAGATTCATAGTAGAAAAAAGGTTCTTCGTCATGTTGATTGGCAGAATCAGTTCAAATAGACGTTAACATATCGGTGTCCAGATGATTAGAAGTTTAGTAAGCATCTCTCCTCATCATACAGGTTCCCATTACCGGTAACCAAGTAAATCAATATCTAATGACGACCCAAAGTGACGAAGAACCAAAAGAAACAGAAAATCAATGGTGGAACAAACGAATACCGGTGAATGACATCGCTATACCATATTTGTCACACGTTTCGATAACATGATCGTCACGAACGGAACCGCCGGCTTGGGCAATGTATTCCACACCACTCTTATGCGCACGCTCAATGTTATCTCCGAAGGGGAAGAATGCATCGGAACCCAAAGAGACGCCTTTCAATGTATCCAGCCATGCACGCTTTTCCTCACGAGTCAACACTTCGGGTTTTTCGGTAAAGAACTGTTCCCATACTCCGTCAGCCAATACATCGTCATGGTCATCACTGATATAAATATCGATGGTATTGTCGCGGTCGGCACGGCGGATTTTCTCCACCCACGGCAAGTTCAGTACTTTCGGATGCTGACGGAGATACCAAATATCTGCCTTATTCCCAGCCAGACGGGTGCAGTGAATACGGCTTTGTTGTCCGGCGCCAATTCCTATCGCCTGACCGTCTTTTACATAACATACCGAGTTAGACTGGGTATATTTCAAAGTAATCAATGCAATCATCAAATCTCTTCTGGCTGCTTCGGGGAAACTTTTGTTACGGGTAGGAATATTGGCAAACAGATCGTCATTGTTCAAACGGATTTCATTTCGCCCTTGTTCAAAAGTAATGCCAAACACCTCTTTGCGCTCTATCGGAGCCGGTCTATAATCCGGATTTATCTTTATGATATTATACGTTCCTTTACGTTTGGCTTTCAGTATCTCCAGCGCTTGCTCCGTATAACCGGGAGCAATCACGCCATCCGACACTTCCCGATTGATAAAGCGTGCTGTTTCTTCATCGCATACATCGCTCAAAGCAATGAAATCACCATATGAAGACATACGGTCGGCTCCTCTTGCACGCACATAAGCATTCGCCAATGGACTCAAGGGCAAATTGTCCACAAAATAAATACGTTTCATGGTCTCATCCAGTTCCAGACCGATAGCCGCTCCAGCCGGACTGACATGTTTAAAAGAGGTTGCCGCCGGCAGACCGGTGGCTTCTTTCAATTCTTTTACCAACTGCCATCCATTCAGCGCATCCAAGAAATTGATATAACCCGGACGACCATTTAATACGTCAATAGGCAATTCTCCTTCTTGCATGAAGATACGCGCCGGCTTCTGATTGGGATTACACCCATACTTTAATTCCAATTCTTTCATAGTAATATTTGATATTTAATTCACTAGTTTGTAATCGTTTCACAAGCTATGTCGTTTACGTTTTATCTTTCGGTTCGGCAACACCACAAAATCCGCTAAACGGATATTGCTTGTTTAGTCCTCACCACTCATCCGTGTTTTGCCGGATTTGAAGCATAAAAACTTTTTTATTGAAGTTGACAGATGCAAAAATACGGAATATTTCGGTGAATGCGTTATATTTGCCCGCACTATTGAATGTACATAAATTATGATAGACGAATTAATAACTTATAACCGTACTTTTGTTGAGAACAAAGGATACGAAAAATACATCACCAATAAGTATCCCGACAAGAAGATAGCCATCGTCACTTGCATGGATACCCGTTTAATAGAATTGCTTCCGGCTGCATTGGGATTAAAAAACGGGGATGTAAAAATGATAAAGAATGCCGGAGGAACTATTACTCACCCATTTGGCAGTGCCATGCGAAGTTTGCTTGTCGCCATTTACGAATTAGGAGTGGAAGAGGTAATGATTGTAGGACATACCGACTGCGGCGTGCAGCATATGGACAGCGAAATCATGCTCCGCCACATGAAAGAGCGAGGTGTATCGGAAGACCACATAGAAATGATGGAATACTGCGATGTAAATTTGCGCAGTTGGCTCAGCGGATTCAGCGATACGGAAGAAGCCGTACAAAAGAGCGTACACCTTGTAAAGCATCATCCGCTCATTCCGGCAGATATAAAAGTACGGGGATTCATTATGGACTCCATCACCGGACGGTTGAACGAAATCCAAGAGCCTGTTAATTAAAAATGAATCATAAATCAACAGGAGTCCACGATAATACAATATAAATAAACGTATGTTAGAAGACATGGTACAAAGTGACAATAATGAAGAGATGTTTCCGCTTGTGGATGAGCAGGGAAACATTATAGGCGCCGCCAAACGGGGAGAGTGCCACAATGGCAGTAAATTGCTGCATCCGGTAGTGCACTTGCACGTGTTCAACAGTAAAGGAGAGCTTTACCTCCAGAAACGGCCGGAATGGAAAGACATCCAGCCGGGTAAATGGGATACAGCCGTAGGCGGCCATATAGATTTGGGGGAGAACGTGGAAAGAGCTCTGAAACGGGAAGTTCGTGAAGAGTTGGGCATCACCGATTTCCAACCGGAGATCATCACCTCTTACGTGTTCGAATCACCCCGCGAGAAAGAACTTGTCTATTCGTACAAAACCCTATACGAAGGAGTCATTACTCCAAGCGACGAAGTAGCAGACGGACGTTTTTGGAGTATTCAAGATATTAAAGCGAACTTAGGAAATGGCACTTTTACGCCCAACTTCGAAAAAGAATTCTCTATTCTTGGTCTATAAACCTATTTCCGTGTTCGATAACGGATGAATTCTTGATGCAAATCAATAAATCGGCGGTTTTATGTATTTTCTTTTCCTTTTCTTATGTCGATCAAAAGAAAGGCTCTACTTTTGTGCTGTAAAACATAAAAAGAAAGGATAACAAGATGAAAAAGGTATTAGACTTAATTGTTAAATGTCTCGAAGAGCTTGGAAACAATCTTTTGAGAGGCGGCTACGAAGTAGCTTAGTTTTCAATTGAAAAGGTAAAAGGTAAAAAGGTGTGCTTCATTGTTTTCAGGAATAACAAATTTATTTTAGTAAGCACTCATACGTCTAATAAAAGGGACTGTCTTTTTCAGGATAGTCCCTTTTTCTATGCATTCATGTATACACCTCTCGTATTTGCCCGTTTTCAACAATTCTAAATAGCCTTATTAAAAGCAGATATCTTTCTTATTCCATCCGATTCTCCATTCTCGTATAATCGGCGTGGCGGAGTAATAGACCTCCCTAAAACAATGAAAAGAATAATCCGCTATAAATAAACGTATCAAGGGTCTTTTCCCACATGAACATACGACATCTATATATTCCTTTTAAATATTTCCATCTTATTTGAACGATTTATATACACAGTTCCCCATAAAAAAGATATTTTTGCTTCCGAAACCTGTAAAACCGGAATCCAAACATTTCAGAAAACAAAAAAGTTGATATGCTAAAACAATATTACAAGACTCTTTGTCTATCGGTCGGGCTCATAGGATGCCTGTTGCCCGATACATCCGCACAGACTTATCCTAGCGACACACTCAATCTATCCCCTAAAGTTCGCTTAGTGAAAGTTGGTGAAGGATATAGTCAGACGTCCGTCAACACGGCTATTTTTCGGAACAATTCCTTAGCTACCCGGAACGATGAACAATATATAAGCTACTATGATGCCGACGGTTACCTTGTATTAGGGAAACGCTCTCTTCATTCGGACCATTGGACGCTCCGCAGAACCCAATATAAAGGTAATGTAAAAGACGCCCACAATATCATAAGCATCATGCCGGATGGAGACGGGTATTTGCACGTGGCTTTCGACCATCACGGAAATAAATTGAATTATTGCCGTAGCATTTCACCCAATTCTCTAGATTTGGGTGAGATGGAACCAATGACAGGAACGGATGAAGAAGATGTGACCTATCCGGAATTTTACCCTTTGTCGAACGGGGACTTGTTATTTGTTTACCGTTCAGGCGTCTCGGGAAGAGGGAACTTAGTGATGAATAGATATTCGGTAAAAGAAAAAAAGTGGAGCCGTGTACAAGATGTATTAATCGATGGCGAAAACAAACGAAATGCCTATTGGCAATTGTATGTAGACGAACGCGGAACCATACACCTGTCGTGGGTTTGGCGTGAAACATGGCATGTAGAAACGAACCACGACCTTTGTTATGCCCGCTCATTCGACAATGGGATAACTTGGTATAAGACTGACGGAGAGAAATATGAATTGCCTATTCGTTATGATAACGCCGAATTCGCCTGCCGCATACCGCAAAACTCGGAACTGATAAACCAAACCAGTATGAGTGCTGATGCGGAAGGTAATCCGTATATAGCCACTTATTGGAGAGATGCTGACAGTGATATTCCACAATATCGCATTGTCTGGCATGACGGCCTCCAATGGAAGAACCGACAGGTAAGCCAGCGAAAGAGTCCCTTCTCCCTGAAAGGCGGCGGAACGAAAATGATTCCCATTGCCCGGCCGCGTATCGTAGTAGACAAAGGAGAGATCTATTATATCTTCCGAGATAAAGAACGGGGTAGCCGGGTATCCATAGCTTATACCAGAGATATAGCTACCGCCGAATGGAAATTCTTTGACCTTACGGATTTCTCCGTAGATGCCTGGGAGCCTTCGCACGACACGGAGTTATGGAAACAAAAAAAGAAACTCCATCTGTTTGTGCAACATACCAAGCAAGGAGACGGAGAACGGAGTGTAGATTTTCCCGCACAACCGGTATATGTGCTGGAAATCCCCTTATTTTAACTTCGTATTGATTACACCAACACTTTATAAATAAGAGAAGGGCAAAACTAATATATCTCACGAAGAAGTCGCAAATCATAACAAACACGAAAGAGCCATATCAAACCCGATTATCGAGTAATGATATGGCTCTTTTCATTGCAAATAAGGCGGTCAAGTTTCCAATTAAAGGCTATCTTCTCTAAAATTGAGTTTTGACACACCTCATTGCTCCATATATCTTAGCTATATAATTCTATAACTATTAAGAGAGTTTCAAGGAAAGAATTACATCATTCCGCCCATACCTCCCATTCCGGGAGCACCCATAGGCATTTCTGGTTTATCTTCTTTCTTTTCTACAATCACACATTCCGTAGTAAGGAACATTCCGGCAATAGAAGCTGCATTTTCCAGTGCTACACGGGCAACCTTAGCAGGATCTACCACACCGGCAGCATACATGTTCTCGTATACATCCGTACGTGCATTGTAACCGAAATCGGCCTTACCCTCGCGTACTTTCTGCGCCACAACAGCACCTTCTTTACCTGCGTTAGCTACAATCTGACGCAACGGTTCTTCAATAGCGCGCTTGATGATTTCGATACCGGTAGTTTCATCGGCATTGTCACCTGTCATACCTTCCAATGCTTCGATAGCGCGGATGTAAGCTACGCCACCACCCGGAACAATACCTTCTTCGATAGCGGCACGGGTTGCACATAAAGCATCGTCCACACGGTCTTTCTTCTCTTTCATCTCTACTTCCGAAGCGGCACCTACATAAAGTACAGCTACACCACCTGACAATTTAGCCAAACGCTCTTGCAATTTTTCTTTGTCATAGTCGGAAGTAGTGGTTTTGATTTGCGCCTTGATTTGGTTTACACGCGTAGCGATATTCTCTTTTGAACCGGCACCGTTCACAATGGTAGTATTCTCTTTGGTAATAGTTACCTTATCGCAAGTACCCAACATTTCGAGAGTAGCCTGTTCCAGCTTCAAACCTTTCTCTTCGCTGATAACCAAACCACCTGTCAGGATAGCGATATCTTCGAGCATCTCTTTTCTGCGATCACCGAAGCCCGGAGCTTTTACGGCACAAATCTTCAACTGAGAACGTAAACGGTTCACCACCAAAGTTGTCAAAGCTTCACTATCCACATCCTCGGCAATAATCAATAAAGGACGTCCGCTTTGTACTGCCGGTTCCAAAATAGGCAACATATCTTTCAAGTTAGAGATCTTCTTATCGTAGATAAGGATGTAGGGATGCTCCATTACACATTCCATTTTTTCCGTATCGGTTACGAAATAAGCAGAAAGATAACCTCTGTCGAACTGCATACCTTCTACCACGCCGATAGTAGTTTCAGTTCCCTTAGCCTCTTCGATAGTGATAACACCGTCTTTAGAAACCTTACGCATAGCGTCAGCAATCAATTTACCGATAACCGGATCATTGTTTGCAGAGATAGCCGCAACCTGTTCAATCTTATCGTAGTTATCACCAACTTTCTCTGACTGGTTCTTGATTGATTCAACCACTTTGGCAACGGCTTTGTCGATACCGCGTTTCAGATCCATCGGGTTTGCACCTGCTGTTACGTTTTTCAAACCTACGCCAACAATCGACTGTGCCAATACGGTAGCAGTAGTTGTACCATCACCCGCATCGTCGCCGGTTTTAGAAGCAACCGACTTCACCAGTTGTGCACCGGTATTTTGGAACGAATCACTCAATTCCACTTCTTTCGCTACCGTCACACCGTCTTTTGTAATGTGAGGAGCGCCGAATTTCTTTTCAATGATAACGTTACGACCTTTCGGGCCAAGGGTTACTTTCACTGCATTTGCCAACTCATCAACACCTTTTTTCAGTTGATCGCGGGCATCCATATTAAATAAAATATCTTTTGCCATAATTACTTGCTGCTTTTTAGTCTGTTATTAATTGTTTTTCATTATCCCAATACTGCCAGTACATCGCTCTGACGCATCATTAAATACTTCGTTCCTTCGAATTCAATCTCCGTACCGGAATATTTACCATACAACACTTCGTCGTTAACCTTCAATACCATTTCTTCATCTTTCGTTCCCTGGCCAATCGCAACAACTTTACCTTGCAATGGTTTTTCTTTTGCTGTGTCCGGAATAATAATTCCACCGATTGTCTTTTCTTCTGCTGGAGCAGGAAGAATAAGCACTCTGTCCGCTAATGGTTTAATGTTCATCATACAAAATCTTTTATTTATTGTTTGTTATTAAATCAGTGTCTTTTTCGCCCGCAGGCATCTTCCACAGAACAGAAACTGTGCCAAAGAGGTTCATTATCTCTAAAAAAATTCATTCAACTTGATATTAACCTTATTCGGTCTGTCAAAAGAGAAGGGGTTAATGTCATTATGTCACATCCAATGCAATTTTTTCTGCCATGTCAGGAAAAAGAATAGAAATTCTTATGTTTAATTCATTCCCTGTAATTATCTTTGTAAAGAACATATAAAAGGAAAGTAGTCATGGTTGGTATTAAGGAGTCAGTACTTTGCTCAGAAGACAAGGATTATTAAAGAAGCTAAAGTACTAAAAAGAAACAAAAGGGATAAAGTCTTTAAAGAGTCGGAACAAACATACTGATAAAAAAAGAGATTTATGAGACACATTATTCTTATTTCAATCCTGCTTGGTAACGCATGGGCCTTTATTCATGCACAACAGCCTGAAGTCAGGGTGCGCTATGAAAGAAATGAAGACCGGAAATTTCAGTTTTACGCCAGCAGTACTACCTACGCACCGGTTACTTTATTTCTTACCTTTACTAAATTAGAAGGAACACGAGAATTCAGTATCGGAATGCCTAAGACTTATCTTCTGCAATATGGAGAAAACGACTTATTTACTTTAAGGCCCGATCAAGAGAACGCTTCGATAAGTTTCGCGTATAAAACATCATGGAGAATCGGTAACATGACAGAAGTACCCGATACGGATTTTGTTTATCTGTCTCCTATTGCCCCAGGCAAAAAAGTGGTGGCAAATCCAATGGTATCATTGAAAAAGTACCTCAACAACAAAATGAAAAAAGGTGAGAAAGAGGATACGAACCGTCCCACAGGCCTCACGATAAAAACGCAAGAGGGAGATACTATTTATGCCATCCGTTCCGGAATAGTAGGAAGAATACAAGATAACAGCGCTTCGCAAGGGAACGGACGGGCTTTCGACCGGAACGAAAACTTTGTAGAGATTTATCACAAAGACGGAAGCGAAGCGAAATACAAATTGTTTAAAGACCATGGAATATTTGTTTCGGAAGGTGACATAGTAGTTGCCGGACAGCCCATCGGAATCATCGGTGGAGAGAATTACGAACATGGTTCTCATTTGAGGCTTATCTTATCCGGATGGTTCCGCCCTCAAAAAGGCGATCCGGAGAGGGATATTTACAACAACAAAATATACAGGATTTTCATACCTGTATTCTGTCTTCCAGATAACGAAACATGCCGCCCCACTGCCTTGACACGTTTTGTATCCGTACATCCCGAAGCTGTTATCATGCAAGAGATGAGTAAAAGAGAGAAAAAGAAATATCTGAAAGGAAAAAGTAAATAAAGGCAAATATTTCTTTTCAATAATCCATCTTCATGTCGTGTAGAACGCAAATGAACGCGGATTTATACAGAAACAATTTAATCAACTGCATAAATCCGCGTTCATCCGCATAAGTATTTATTTCCAATCAATCCACGTTCCAAGTATTATCCAGTCGGAACACTTTTTCCGGAGTAATCTTGGCAGCCTCTTTCTTTGTAAGTTGTTTAGCCCAAGGAGCACGACCTTCTTTCTTGGCTCCCTCACCGGAATTATTATATTCTGCATAACGGGCAGTCCTTTCATTTTCCTTCTTACCCCAGTTTTGCCATCCGGCCGGAGTGATATGTCCACCCAATTCGCAGTTCATAAATAAGGTATAGGCATACGGGCGCCACGGACGTCCCAGGAAAACCTTATTTACTCCTTCTGCCGCCGTCAATTTGCAACGGTTAAACACATAACCGTAATCATACTCTAAAGGAGTGGAAGCAGCTGTTACATACGAATTCGTTAAGCTATGGATAGTACACCCTTCGAACCAGGCGATAGACGGACCGAAAATAAAATCGGTAGTGCCCTCTATATAACAATCCTTAAAGTAAAGGCGTGTTCCGGCAACTCCCGTATATACCGTATCCTGATTTCCCAAAATACGACAATTGATGAATTTCAAACGGTCGCCCTCGGTATGCAGCGCCAAAGCCTGTCCTTTGCGTCCCGAATTATTTTCGAGCGTAATGTTTTTAAAAGTAATATCATTCCCCTCTACCTTCACCGTATACGAACGAAACGTGCCCATTTTATTTTTAGTTCCTTCTATATACAGGTTGGCATGATCATCATAAGTAATGATTGTTTCATCCCTGTCTTCTCCCAAAATCTCGATATTGGTCAACCAAGAGGGAACAATCACTTTCTCCTTATATACTCCCTTCTTTACAAAGATTACCTTATGATAATCCATAAAAGCACGGCAATCTTCCAAAGCATCCCACAAAGTGGTGAATTTTCCCGAACCATCCTTGGCCACTACCAAAGTATCAGGGGTATCGGTTGCCGCAAAAGCTATACTCTGGCAACCCACAGCCAACAACATAACAAATAGTTTTTTCATCATACTTATTTTAGTTTTTATTTCTTCACTTTCCAAGACGTTCTCTTTCCAAACACAAATTAATAAACGGGCCGACTGCTTTAGGGTCATTGGCACGCACTTTCTCATGGATATAATAATCATATTCTCCCGAACGGTATGGATTACCTCCCAAACCGGCTACCGCACACGTTTTTGTAATGGAGACCACTCCATCCTTATCCACTTCTACAAATTGTTTCATTATTCCATCGTAGCCCTTGTTCGCCACATCTAAATAAGAGGCATCAATAAATCCTAAACGCACAGCCTTATATAAGGTATATACAAACATAGTGGAAACCGATGATTCTAAATAGTTCCCCTCATCACCACTACGGTCTATTACCTGATACCATACGCCTGTACTCTTATCCTGCCAGCGTTTTATTTGTGCCGCTACATTATCCAATATCGCCATTACCGAATCACGTCCGGCTTCATGCTTAGGAATAAATTCCAGAGCATCCACCAATGCCATGGCAAACCATCCCATAGCACGTCCCCAAGTATGAGCCGACTGTCCTGTCTGCTTGTCCGCCCACTTCTGCGCTTTTCGTTCATCCCACGCATGCCGGTAAAGCCCCGTTTTCGGGTCGTAAGTATGTTTGGCAACTACCTTGAACTGCCGAATCACATCTTGATAATCCTGCGGACGGTTGTTCCGAAAAGCATACTCTGCATAAAAAGGAGAAGCCATGTAAATGCCATCGAGCCACATTTGATGCGGATACACCTGTTTATGCCAGAAGCCGCCCTCCTTGGTACGAGGTTGCGCCACCAATTGTGCACGCATATTCTCCATAGCCCGTCTATATTTCTCTTCTTTGGTCTGTTCATAGATACGGAAATAAATCTTTCCGGTATTAATGCGGTCTAAACTCAGTTCAGACGGACGATAGGTTACAATGCTTCCGTCCGCATACGTCATGGTATCACAATAGGCCAGCGCATAATCGAAATACTTTTTGTCACCATACGCATCATACAAGTTCAAAAAAGCCTGTAACACCACGCCATGACAATAATCCCATTTCAACTTCGGTTGAAAATCCAGTTGCCAAGCTTCCGGGCAACGAATCATTTCCGATTCGGCCATTCGAACCGACCATGGAAGTTCGGTACTCACTTTCTTTTGGGCAAACAAAGATACCGAACAACAAACGGCTCCACACAAAATCAGTCTGTTTATAGTATTTTTCATCATAAGATATAAAGATTTCCTGCAAATGTAAGCAAGAAGTGTCTAATTACATACGATTATAGACAGCTTTTTACCTTAAAAATGTAATTTCATAACAAGAGAGAGTTTATTTCTTCCTATCCGTAATTAATAATTCAAAAAATAAGTCAATATTATATAGAGATTTCAATAAGATATTTTACCTTTGGTGCCAATTTAGAATTTTAACGAATAATAATGAATAAATAATATATTAAAATTAAATTTATTGCTATGAGTACATTAAAGACCGGAAAGATGACCAACTACCGTTGGTGGATTTGCGCCATGCTTTTCTTTGCAACAACAGTTAACTACATGGACCGTCAGGTGTTGTCCTTAACCTGGAAAGATTTTATTGCCCCCGAATTTCACTGGACTGATGATGATTACGGAACGATTACTGCCGTATTCTCCATTATATATGCAGTCTGCATGTTATTTGCCGGACGGTTCGTCGACTGGATGGGAACCAAAAAAGGTTACCTTTGGGCTATCGGCGTATGGTCATTGGGTGCATGTGCACACGCTCTTTGCGGATGGGCAACAGAAGCCACGTTAGGTGTTGGTAGTGTACAAGGCTTAATCGATGCTACCGATAAAACAGCCATCACAGCAGTAACTATCGCTACGGTGAGCGTGTATTATTTTATCGCAGCCCGCTTTATACTGGCTCTTGGTGAGGCAGGAAACTTCCCGGCAGCTATTAAAGTAACCGCTGAATATTTCCCCAAGAAAGACCGTGCTTTCGCAACCAGTATCTTTAATGCAGGTGCAACAGTCGGAGCTTTGGCCGCCCCTGTAACGATTCCGTCTTTAGCCAGTTATTTCAAAGAAATAGGCGTAGGAAACGGATGGGAAATGGCATTCATTGTGATTGGTGGATTAGGTTTCATCTGGATGGCATTCTGGGTATTTATGTACTCAAAACCCAATAAAAGCAAACATGTTAATAAAGCGGAGTTGGTTTATATCGAGCAAGATAACGATACTGACGAGGCTCCGGCAAAAGACGCTGCGGGTAACGAAAAGAAAATGTCATTTGCCCAATGTTTCAAATACAAACAAACCTGGGCTTTCGCTTTCGGTAAATTTATGACAGACGGTGTATGGTGGTTCTTCCTATTCTGGACTCCGGCCTATATCAGCGATGTATACGGCTTACCCTCCGATAACTCAACCGCTCAGTTACTGATCTTCGTATTATACGCTATTACTATGTTATCTATCGTAGGTGGTTGGCTTCCTACTTTCTTCGTCGACAAGAAAGGTATGAATCCCTATGCAGGCCGTATGCGTGCGATGTTGATTTTCGCATTCTTCCCCTTACTGGCATTATTTGCCCAACCCTTAGGCGAATATTCATATTGGTATCCGGTTATTATTATCGGTATCGCCGGTGCAGCTCACCAAGCATGGTCAGCCAATATATTCTCTACCGTAGGCGACATGTTCCCGAAAACAGCCATTGCTACCATTACCGGTATCGGAGGTATGGCAGGTGGTGTCGGCTCATTCCTTATCAACAAAGGTTCCGGTATGTTATTCACTTATGCAGGTGACACAAACATGACATTTATGGGATTCGAAGGTAAACCGGCCGGCTATTTTATTATATTCTGTATCTGTGCCGTAGCTTATCTTATCGGATGGATTGTAATGAAAGCTTTGGTTCCGAAATACAAACCTATCGTTATAGAATAATTAAAAAACAGAATTACTTTGTAATCCTATAAACAAGGCTGTCTCAAAATAAAATGAGGCAGCCTTATTTAAATCTGTCACTTATCTCACTCATATACACCATTAAAGTACGGAATTTCCACCTTCCGACCATACACTAAATTTTCCTACGTATAATAGGTGCAAGAAAATTCTATCAAATTATTAAACGTCTCCTTCTATTTCACATCTTTAACACTTTATTAAGCAGTAATTCAACGCTCCAACTGTTTATCTCTATTAGAATTAGGAAATATTCAATGAAGAAGGGTAGTTAATTCATATAAAATATCTACCTTTGCAAAACTAAACCTATGGGGCTAATTATGACAAGAGGTACAGAAAAAACACTAAATTCCATGTCTCAAGAAAAAAAATCGCCTGAGAATTATCGGGCAGCAAGTGGAGTTTGTACCTATCAAAGTGAAAATAGACCAACAGTTTCAGTGCTGGTCTCTACTTACAACTGGAAAGAAGCGTTAGCCCTTTGCTTACACAGCGTCCTTATCCAAACGGTTAAACCTGACGAAATTGTGATAGCGGATGACGGATCCCGAGAAGATACACGTGAATTGATTGACCGGATAAGGAAAGAAACAAATATCCCTATTATTCATGTGTGGCATGAAGACAAAGGTTTTCGTCTCTCGGAAATAAGAAACAAAGCAATAATAAAGGCCAAAGGTGAGTATATCATTCAAATTGACGGTGATGTCGTTTTAGACAAGAATTTTATCGCAGACCATTTAGAAGTTGCAGAACAAGGACATTTTGTATGCGGAAGCCGAATAGGTTTATCTTCGCGCCTTACCAAACGTTTTTTTTATCGAGGGCTTCACTATCGCCCCTCTTTCTTTATCTTAGGCTTTATGTATATGTTTAATTCTATACGTTCACGCTTTTTGCGCCAATATTTGTCAACTCATTACGCTCAAAAAAACATTCTTAGATTAAGAGGATGCAATATGGCTTTTTGGAAAGCAGATTTATTGAAAGTAAACGGATATAATGAATATCTCACAATGTGGGGACAAGAGGATGCGGAAATAGCACATCGTTTAATTCACGCTGGAATCAGTAAGAAATACCTAAAAGCCGGTGGTATAGAATATCATCTTTACCACAAACCCGCCTCACGGGAAAATCTAAAGTTCCACAATCAGATTCTACGTGAAGTCATTGAGAAAAAAATTATCCGGTGTAAAAATGGGATTATAAAAGAAAGCTAACATACTAACATTTCCCTATTTATTCTCAGTTTCCACCTCAAATAAAGAAATATGGACATAGTTTGCAATATTGACAACCATTATGTAAAATACTGTATCGTTACACTGGTTTCTTTGTTTCAAAACAATCAACAAGAAAACATTCGCGTACATATCATTGCCGACAATCTATCTCAAATAGCCAAGCAATTGATGCACGAAGAATTAGACAGATTCGGTAATGAGCTCATTTTTCATGATGCAGGCCACCAAATTATTGCAAACTGTCCTATCAGTGATGAATGCCATCATATCTCCATTGCCACTTACTACCGTATTTTTCTTCCGGTCATCTTACCGGAATCCATATCAAAGGTGCTCTATCTCGACTGTGATTTGATAGTGGAAAGCTCTGTTTCCGAATTATGGAACACAAACGTAGAGGGATATGCTTTAGCGGCAGCTGAAGATTGGCGTGCGGAAGTAGAAGAATTTTATGAAAGATTGCATTACGAAAAGAAATATTCCTATTTCAATGCAGGTGTATTGCTTATCAACCTGGATTATTGGCGTAAGCATCATCTAATGGAAGCATGTGTCCGCTATATACAAAGCTATCCTGAGCGTCTAACTTACAACGACCAAGACGTATTAAACGGAGTACTATATGCCCAATGGTTGCATCTCCCCTACCAATGGAACATGCATTATTACCTACGTAAAACTACAATGAGTGAAAAAGCACTGAAAGAAATAGAAACCACTCTATTTACGCCTGCCATTCTGCATTACATCACCGATGTAAAACCCTGGAACCTCCATTGCTACCATCCTTTAGCACACCGTTGGTTTCATTATCTCGATCAGACTCGCTGGAAAGGGGAACGTCCTAAAAAGACATTGAAAGACTTTTTCAATTATTACATAAAGCCTATAGGATATTTAATAGGAATAGATAAACCCAGATATAAAAAACTTCATAAGTAAATTTATCATCTATTTTATTCTAATTTTAACACAAATACGCCCTTCATGATTTCAATAATTATATGTTCCGCTTCTCCTGAACGTCTACAGAAGGTAATAGAAAATATTGATCGAACAATTGGATGCGAACATGAATTTGTAGCCATAGACAATAGAGAAAAGAAATGGCCTATCACCAAAGTGTACAACTATGCAGCAGAAAAATCAAAATACCCTTATCTATTCTTTGTTCATGAAGATATTCAGTTTCATTCCCATAATTGGGGAGTTTTCATTGAGCAGAAGCTACAAGAACCAGACTGTGGAGCCATTGGTTTTGCAGGTTCAGCCATGAGATTTCCTCAATATTCAGGCTGGTGGGAACACGGTTGGCCGGAATATGGAACTACATATTACTATCAGAGAGTAAACAATAGAACCGAATTCAGAGTCCAAAACTCTTGTTTGGAAGTTCCTTTTAAAAGAGTGCTCGTATTAGATGGGTTAGGCTTTTTTGTGAGAAGAAACGTATGGGAAGAACACCCCTTTGACGAAGAGCTATTAAAAGGATTTCATTGTTACGATATAGATTTTACTCTACAATTAGCAATCAACGAATATAAAAACTATGTATGTTGCTCAAATCAAGTACTCATAGAACATTTTTCATTCGGTAATTATACTGACGATTGGTATTCATCCACTATAAAAATGCACCGAGAAAAATGGAACAAATTCCTGCCTTTATCACTACCAAATATACAAATATCACAAAAACAAAGAAGAGCTTTCGAAGAAAAAGTGGCTTCTAAGTTCTTAAAAGATATATTGACAACCCATTGTCCGGAAAGAAAAAGTGTACTTAGAGAATTTTGGAAAATGCCTTTTTCATTCAATCACTTAAAAGAGTGCATCAATTACACAATCTATTATTTGAAGCATTCCAAATAGAATTAACATAAGTTCGATATAATCCGATTAAAGTAAAGTTGCCCGTCATTGATACAATTTACATCAATAACGGGCAACTTGCTTTATTTTAGTCAATACTCACATTGATATATTGAAAAAGCATGCAGCTAACAACCATAAAAAAGAGTTCTCCTTCAAAATCCCCAAAAGTAGACTGTTAAACACACAGCAATTTCACAGATACTGTAAATCAACACTCAAGTATTTGCTTTTTAATATTCTCTTTAAAACATGCCATCGTAAAATTTTCATCGTATATCTTTCTGGCTGCTTTACCCAGTTTCGGTAAATCCTCTCTATGCTCTACAACCCACATTATAGCCTTAGCCAACGCTTTGGGATCACCGGCAGGAATCTTATACCCATTTATCCCATTTTCTATAAAACTGGCTGTTCCTGTGTTTTCACTTACAATAATTGGTTTCTCTAAAATCATGGCTTCCGTGCATACAATCGGCATAGGGTCATCAAAAGATGGCGTCAAAATGACATCCATATCACTATATAGCTGCATCAATTTATCATGATCCAACTGACCTAAATATTCTACGCATGAATAACGACAACGCCTTATCATTTTTTCGACTCTTTTACTAAGCACAGCACCTGCCATATAGACTTTTATCTGTTTACGTACCTCATTCGGTAAATATTTCAAAGCCTTGAGTAAGATCTTTTGCCCTTTTCGTTTTTCGAGCGAACCCGGTAACAAGATATTAAGTTTCCCATCAGCATGGCCTTTTAAAGACTTTACCTTTTCTATCTCAGGAATACCATAAAGCAAAATACCTAATTTCCTTTTATCCGGCACGTAAGGAGCCGCAAACGATTTACAATAAGCCCCTACCGCATAAACTTCATCAAATTGAGGCAATAAAAAAGAATAATCATTAATTTGACTCAAATAGCCAAACCCATAACTACCTTCGTGCAACCAACTGATTTTTTTAGCCTTAACCACCGGGAAATATTCTATTAACATAGCCATATCCAATGTATTGAACACAATCGTATCAAAAACTGATAAGAAACAATCCGAAGAAAGGCGACCATGTTTCAATTTTAGACAAAAGAGAGGATCAACAATCAATTCGATACCTAAATCTTTTACCTCCTGCTCCATAAGACCGGCTTTCATAGAAAGAAAAACCGGAATGGCACCCAATTCCTTTAAAGTAATAGCCATATTTAATAAAGCACGCGGAGCACCGGTCAAAGACAATTCATGACTGATAAGCAGGACTTTCTTCGCAGCGCTATCGTATTTATCAAAATAAGCTGCATCCCAACCCTGCAAGGGATCTTCTATAGAATCTACCGATACTATCTTCCTCTTCTTTCTTTCCTTTGTTTTCTTCTTACTTCGCTCGTAATCCAACAAGGGGTTTATATCATTATACCGTAACCATTCATTAATAGTCAAATAACCATCCGTACTAAATTGGGCCGAGGGATTGTATCCCTTTTTCCAACCGGACAACCAATAATGCACTGCCGGATCGACATCTTTTAACAAATTACCATAATGTGCAGTATAATAGTCCACATCAAAGTATTCCGAGTTTCTTATTATTTCAATTTCTTTTGAATGCAATTTGAACCAGTCATTTCCATTCAACAACTCACTCTTATAAAAAAAGAGATCCAAATCTTTGGCATATATCCGGCACATGGCTATATCATTATAAGACTTATGTAACCTCCAATAAGTAAGTCTTTCTTTAGTATAATATAAATATGCATCCCTTAATATTTGCCGATATAGCCAAGAATCAATCCAAGCCGGAATAGGGGTATTAAAATCAAGTTTCTGTAAAACATCCCTTCTTATCATTATAGAAGAAAACGTTGGTATATAATTAACCTCTTTATTATAATGCAGGTCAATCCGATTTCCTCCTTCCGATAAAAAAGAATCGATATTTTTTATATACGGTTTGCGTATCTCTATCGCCTCCTTGTCTCCAAACGGCTCTATATTATTAGAAATGATTTTCACATCCTCATAACTATTCACCATCTCTATTTTCTTTTCCAAATATTGAGGATGCCACCTATCATCGCTTTCACAAAATGCAATAAATTCCCCTCTAGCCTTTTCCACACCTAATTTTATGGTAGCAGGCAAACCTTTGTTTTCATGATTAGGATGTGTATACAGATAAATGTTTTTATGCGTTGATACATATTGCTCTATTATCTCTATTGACTTATCTACCGAACCGTCATCCACTATTATAATTTCATAATTCGTGTAAGTCTGCTTCAAGATAGAATCAATGGTCTCAGGCAAAAAGTTCTCATAATTGTAGCTTGCCACGATAACGCTGACCAAAGGACAATCATTTGTTTTTTTATCCTTTAATATTCCAACCTGACCAACCGGAAAACATATCCGTCCCTCTTTTTTTCCACACCGTAAATAATGTTTTAAAGGGTTTTTATTTGACCTTCGTATATCTGGATAAGAAAAGAGATATTTATTTGTATCAAACTTCTCGGATGGATTTTTCCCTTCTTTCCAGCCTCGTTCAATGTAATGTCTAACCGGATCTATATGTTCTTGCTGAACTTCGGGATACTGTTTAAGATACCAATCCTTATCAAAAAAGGTTGATTTTAGCATTCTTCTTCTAAGAAAGAATAATTTTATTCTTTTGTTTATCTTCATAATACCATTAAAGAATTGTTATGACGTAGCGCTTTATTTTAATATCACACATATCGTAAAACAGTGTGAATATAAAATCCTGCACCGCTCTATGTTAAATATATAAAAACAAAGCTACTCCTCCGCTCGTTTACTGATCGAAGGAGTAGCAAAATGAAAACTTATTTACAGACTCTGCATATCGTTCAATTTCTTGTAATAACCGCCCAGCGCGATAAGCTCTTCATGCGTACCGCGTTCCACAATCACACCTTCATAAAGTACACATATCTCATCGGCATTTTTTATGGTACTGAGACGATGGGCTATAGCAATAGTTGTACGTGATTTCATCAAACGCTCCAAGGCTTCCTGCACCAAACGCTCCGATTCGGTATCCAAAGCCGAGGTAGCCTCATCTAAAATTAAAATAGGAGGATTTTTTAAGATAGCACGAGCTATACTGATACGCTGGCGTTGTCCGCCGGATAAGCGACCACCCCGATCACCCAGCATTGTATCATAACCATGTTCTGTTTCCATAATAAAATCATGGGCATTTGCTATCTTTGCAGCTTCTACTACTTGTTCCATTGTAGCATTTTCCACTCCAAAAGTAATATTATTATAGAATGTATCATTAAATAATATGGCTTCTTGATTAACATTCCCTATTAAAGAACGTAAGTTATCCAATGTAACGTCCTTTACATTTTTTCCATCTATCAGCAATTCCCCTTCTGTCGTATCATGATAACGGGGAACCAAATCTACCAAAGTAGACTTACCGGAACCGGACTGCCCGACTAAAGCAATGGTCTTACCTTTCGGTACAACTAAATTGATATGTTTCAGAACATCACGGCCTTCTATATAACTAAAGCTTACATTCTTAAATTCCAATTTATCTTCAAATCCGGTAAGTGGCAAGGGATTCACCGGATCTTTAATATGACTTTCCGCTTTTAATATCATATCGATACGGTCCATGCTGGCCAAACCTAAAGGGATATTATAAAAAGCCTTCGAGAACTCTTTTAAAGGATTAATAATACTATAAAGAATAATCAAATAGAAAATAAAAGTAGCCGCATCCATCGGAGCATGACTACCGTTTAAAATCAACGCTCCGCCAAACAACAGCACCGTTACAATAACACATGTTCCTAAAAATTCACTCATAGGATGCGCCGAACTTTGGCGTATTACCATCTCATTCATCGCTGTTCGGAATTCATTATTTGTTTTCGCAAAGCGAGCAGACATTTTCCGCTCAGCAATAAAAGCTTTAATAATGCGTAATCCGCCCAGCGTTTCATCCAATTGAGACATAATATCTCCCCATTGCGCTTGGGCTGCGGAAGATTGCCTTTTTAATTTACGACTGATCACGCCCATTATCCAGCCAGCTAATGGAAGAATAACAACCACGAATAAAGTCATCTCCCAACTTACACTAAACAAAGTGATAAAACAAACTAAAAGAGCAATCGGGTTACGAATCAACATATCTATGGAGCTCGTCAAAGAATTCTCTACAACAGAAACATCCGCACTCATACGGGCAATAATATCACCTTTGCGCTCTTCCGAAAAGAAACTAAGCGGCAAATCCAATACTTTATTATATACCTGAATACGTATATCGCGAACAATACCCGTTCGAAGCGGAACCATCACGGCGGCAGAAGCAAAATAACCGGATGTTTTTAAAAGCGTCATCACCACTAATAAAGTTCCCAGCATGACAAGAGTAAGAAAAGCTCCATGAGTTTGTACGATATGACTTATCCAATAATAGGCATTATTTATTAAAACATCTTTATCTATATGATTAAAATCCATAGGAATATATTCGTAGGTCTTTGTATCAATCTTAAACAAGATATTCAAAATAGGAATAATGGCCATAAATGAAAAGACATTCAACCATTGTGATACAAAGTTCAATATAAGCGCCCAAGTTAAATATTTGCGATAAGGAGCAATATATCGCTTCATCAAAGAAAAAAATTGTTTTATCATAAACTGTTATTTATAAGGAAAAATTTCAAATCCTATCCTTCCAATATTCGGTTATAACTAGTAATACTTCACTCTAACATTCTATATGAAAAGAAAAATAAATCATAAACCAGTCTAAATATAAATAAGGCTTTGTTACTCATTTAATTTAAGTGTGCAAAGATAGGAAATTTGAGTGGTAGTTTTGTTTTACTACATCTCTTTAACTCTTATTTAAGATTCAAAAAGTCAAATAAGCATAAGAATCAGTTCTATTCCTCTAATATCCGGGGGCTATATTCAGCATAGGGGTATGTATCTGCTTATAAAATGTTATAAACGGCTACTATCCGATATGACCTATAAGAATCGGAACTATATAAATTTTATCGGCAATTTAAACCGTCGCATTCGATTAAAAAGAAAGCATTCACAAATTCACATTTATTTTACTTATAATCAGAAATATCCTACATTTATTAAAGACCTATCAGGGTTCTATTAGGGCCAAAAAAACTATATAACCCTTTATCTAGAAAAAGTTCCTCCGAGATAGGCACAGTTTCTCTCGAATGTACCTTATATAAATGAATCTTATTTAATAGTCATCGCCTGTCAATCCTTTTGATTGATTCTCTATATACCCTCTTTCTGACCTCCTTTACGAGAAAGCATACTTTTTTATATAAGAGATTCTCCATCACGCTGATAGTCCGTTCCGTCACCTTTGCATTTTGTGAGATTTCAGGAATTGTTATAGCCTCCTCATCTTGAATAAGATTAAATATAACTCCCTAATGCTTTAAAAAATCAGTTCCTTTCTGCTTCAAAGAAGACGTTTAATTCCGCTTTTAATCACAATTTAACAGAATTCTTTTCATTATAAAATGAAAAAGGAGTAATTTCGAGCGTTTTTATGCAAAAAAGAAACATTCTAGTATAATTAATCTTACAAATAAGAAATAACATGGACAATTTAGGAACTGGATTACTTTTAATGGTAGTCGGTATGGTTACCGTTTTCATTATCCTACTAGTAGTAATCAATCTGGGTAAACTGCTTATTTCCCTAGTCAACAAATTCGCACCGGATGAAGTACAGGCGAAGTTCTCTGCTCAACGTGCTATTGCCGATAACGATTCGGTCGCCGCCATTAAAGCGGCCGTAAAAGTGCTGACTGCCGGAAAAGGGAAAGTGGTGAAGATAGAAAAACTACCATAGTGAAGCAACAACTGAAAAACACTTAAGGAGAGTAAAAACAACATGAATAAAAATATGAAAAGAGAAGTAAAATTTAGTCTGGTGTTCCGTGACATGTGGCAATCTGCCGGAAAATATGTTCCACGCGTAGACCAGTTGGTTAAAGTTGCCCCGGCCATTATTGAAATGGGATGTTTTGCCCGTGTAGAAACCAATGGCGGAGGCTTTGAACAAGTAAATCTATTATTCGGGGAAAACCCTAACAAAGCAGTCCGCGAATGGACGAAACCTTTCCACGAAGCCGGTATTCAGACACATATGCTGGACCGCGCCTTGAATGGCTTACGAATGAGCCCCGTTCCGGCAGACGTACGTAAACTTTTCTATAAAGTAAAAAAAGCACAAGGTACCGACATTACCCGTACTTTCTGCGGACTGAACGATACACGCAATATCATCCCTTCCATTGAATATGCCCATGCTGCAGGAATGATTTCACAATGCTCGCTGTGTATCACCTTCTCGCCAGTTCACACGATAGAATATTATGTAGGCATGGCCGATGAATTGATTAAGGCAGGCGCCGACGAAATTTGCATCAAGGATATGGCAGGTATCGGACGTCCGGCTACCTTAGGAAAAATCGTAGCCGGCATTAAAGCGGCCCATCCGGATATTCCTATTCAATACCATAGCCACGCAGGGCCGGGATTCAACATGACTTCCATTCTTGAAGTCTGCAAGGCAGGCTGCGACTATATAGACGTGGGTATGGAGCCCTTGTCGTGGGGAACCGGACACGCGGACGTTATCAGCGTGCAAGCGATGTTGAAAGACGCAGGATTCGATGTGCCGGAAATCAATATGGAGGCTTACATGAAAGTTCGTTCCATGATTCAAGAATTTATGGACGATTTCCTAGGACTTTATATCAGCCCCAAGAACCGCCTGATGAACTCATTGCTCATCGGACCGGGATTACCAGGCGGTATGATGGGCAGTTTAATGGCCGACTTGGAAACAAACTTGGAATCTATCAACAAATATAAGGCTAAACGCAACCAACCGTTTATGACACAAGACGAACTGCTTATCAAACTGTTCGACGAAGTGGCTTATGTTTGGCCCCGCTTAGGTTATCCGTGCCTGGTTACCCCTTTCAGCCAATACGTGAAGAACGTCGCTTTGATGAATGTAATGGCTATGGAGAAAGGCAAAGAGCGTTGGGGGATGATTGCCGATGATATCTGGGACATGATTCTTGGAAAAGCCGGAAAGCTTCCAGGCACGCTAGCTCCGGAAATCATTGAAAAAGCAGAAAGGGAAGGGCGCAAGTTCTTTACAGGTAATCCGCAGGATAATTACCCCGATGCGCTCGACAAGTTCCGTGCACTGATGAAGGAAAAGAAATGGGATACCGGACAAGATGATGAAGAGTTGTTCGAATATGCCATGCATCCGGCCCAATACGAGGCGTACAAAAGTGGAAAGGCTAAAGAAGACTTCCTTGAGGATGTAAAGAAACGCCACGCCGAAAAAGATTTCAAACCGGAAGAGCCGAAAGCTCCGAAAATTCTGACCGTAAACGTAAACGGACAGTCATACAAGGTAACCGTAGCTTATGGTGAAGTAGATGCCGCCACCCTGGCTCCTGCCGACGACAAAGTACAGGCAGCCATTACAGGCGAAGGCAAAGACATCACGGCACCGTTGGAAGGCAAATTCTTTTTGACTAAAACGGCACAAGAAACCCCGCTTAAGGTAGGCGATAAAGTGAAGACCGGAGACATTCTTTGCTACATAGAAGCAATGAAAACATACAATGCCATCCGTGCCGAATTCGACGGAACGGTGACGGCCGTATGTGCCAATCCGGGAGATACTGTTGCAGAAGATGACGTTATAATGAAAATTGGATAATGGAAGATATATTAGAAAAACTATATGACATGACGGCGTTCAGCAACATCATTGCTGATCCGTCGTTCCTCATCATGTATGCCATTGCTTTCGTCCTGCTTTATCTGGGTATTAAGAAGCATTACGAACCTCTGTTACTCATCCCCATTGCATTTGGCGTATTGTTGGCCAACTTTCCGGGCGGTGACATGGGTGTAACGCAGGCAAACGAAAGCGGAATGGTTGACATTAACGGAGTTATGAAGAATATATGGGAAATGCCTTTACACGAAATAGCCCACGACATGGGATTGATGAATTTCCTATATTACATGCTGATTAAAACGGGATTTTTGCCTCCTATCATCTTTATGGGTGTAGGGGCGCTGACCGATTTCGGCCCGATGTTGCGTAACCTGCGTCTCTCTATTTTCGGAGCAGCCGCACAATTAGGTATCTTTACCGTATTATTGGTTGCCATTCTTATGGGATTCACTCCCAAAGAAGCGGCCGCATTAGGTATTATCGGTGGTGCCGACGGTCCTACGGCTATCTTCACCACCATTAAGCTGGCTCCGCATTTGCTGGGTCCTATTGCCATTGCAGCTTACTCGTATATGGCACTGGTTCCGGTAATTATCCCGCTGGTAGTAAAACTCTTATGTACTAAGAAAGAGTTGAAAATCAATATGAAAGAGCAGGAGAAGCTTTATCCTTCCGCAAAAGAAATAAAGAACCTGCGGGTACTGAAGATTATTTTCCCGATTGCGGTAACTACAGTTGTGGCTATGTTTGTGCCAAGCGCCGTACCTTTAATCGGTATGTTGATGTTCGGTAACCTGATTAAGGAAATCGGTAGCGACACAAGCCGTTTGTTCGATGCTGCAGCTAACAGTATCATGAATGCGGCAACCATCTTCTTAGGATTGTGCGTGGGAGCAACCATGACTACCGAAGCTTTCCTTAACTGGACCACTATCGGTATCGTTATCGGCGGATTCCTTGCTTTTGCACTCTCCATTTCGGGAGGTATCTTGTTCGTGAAACTCTTCAACGTGTTCAGCAAGAAGAAGATTAACCCGTTAATCGGTGCAACCGGACTGAGTGCCGTACCGATGGCGAGTCGTGTGGCCAACGAAATTGCCACTAAATATGATCCAAAGAATCATGTATTGAACTACTGTATGTCGAGCAACATTTCCGGAGTAATTGGTTCGGCCGTAGCTGCCGGTGTATTGATTTCGTTCCTGGGCTGATTGCTGCATCACTGTTGGGATCATATACGATTTAATTGAATAGAGGCTGTCTCAAAATAGAAACGGGAAGTCTTATAAATTGGAATCTCTATTAAGATAAATCCCCTTGTTTCTGCCTTATAATGTAAATTAGGGCTAAAACAAGGGGATTTAATTTATTCCAGCTTATAAATGGAAAGACTGTCTTTTTTTATTTAGAGACCTTTGTGTTGTCCGCTAAACTCATCCCACTCATAAGCCTTAATGTCTTTATCTTCTGTAGTTCGAACCGGACGTTTGCTACAGGCTTTCTTCAAATCCACCTCACAACGCTCCCTTCATTTGCCCCGACATTTCCTGCAGTCAAGGGTATGTCTAAACCTTTCATCTCGTAAAATACGTTCTGGACAAACAAATCAACCAAAAGGGCGAATCCTACGTCCTCTCCACATAGAATTCACCCTTCTTACAGATTATTTCCTAACCACTTTCTTTTGCACTATCCGTAATGAAACGAAAACAAGTATGTACCAGTCTATTCAGACTACTCTTGAAAATAAACACGTTTTACACGGTTAGAGACACCGGTGAGTATTTCATAAGGAATGGTATCCAATATCTCGGCCAACTTGCTTACCGGCAACTCATCTCCGAAAATAATGACTTTATCACCTTCTTTACAGTCGATGTCCGTTACATCAATCATGCAGACATCCATACAGATATTTCCCACATAAGGAGCTTTCTGCCCGTTTACCAAACAATAGCCATGTCCGTTGCCCAAATGACGGTTCAGCCCGTCGGCATACCCGATGGGGATGGCCGCTATACGAGAGTCACGCGTCAAACGGCCTTTCCGGCTGTAACCTACCGTTTCCTCTTTCGGCACATCGTGTATCTGAAGGATAGTGGTTTTCAGCGTGCTTACATGGTGAATGGCCGAATTGTCTACGGGATTCACTCCATATAAGCCCAAGCCCAAACGTACCATATCAAACTGCGCGCCGGGGAAGCGGGAGATACCTGCCGTGTTACAGATATGACGGAGTATTTTATGCGAAAACGCTGCCTGCAACTCGTCGGATGAAGCCACAAAACTATCGATCTGCCTATGCGTAAAAGAATCGAAATCCGGACTATCGCTACCTACAAAGTGAGAGAATACGGAACGCGGAATCACAGCCGTCTGGGATTTGAGACGACGAATCAACGCCGGAATATCTTCGTGAACAAAGCCTAAACGGTGCATGCCCGTATCGAGTTTGATGTGTATCGGAAAATTGGTGATACCCTCTTTCTCAGCAGCCTTAATCAGCTCTTCCAACAGATGGAAGCTATATACTTCCGGCTCGAGCTTGTAATCGAACATGGTTTTAAAGGCTGTCAGTTCGGGGTCCATGATGATGATGGAGGAAGTAATGCCTGCCTTGCGGAGTTCCGAACCTTCGTCGGCCACTGCCACGGCCAGATAGTCCACCCTGTGATCTTGCAATGTCTTGGCCACCTCGTACGAACCGGCTCCGTAAGCAGAAGCCTTGACCATGCAAGCCACTTTGGTCTCCGGTTTCAGAAGGCTGCGGTAATAATTCAGGTTGTCT
>UMKF01010657.1_pt1 | contig 29223 bp, 25 predicted proteins | sample 1966251 | NCBI WGS metagenome assembly UMKF01 (sample SAMEA4836171, study PRJEB28245) | human gut metagenome | biome: gut microbiome; material: fecal sample | place: Denmark | collected 2008
ATTATCCAACTACTTAAAACTGTATGAAAAAATTTCATTACAGCAACGGGAGAGAAAGCTACCGCTATAAAGTTATCCATTTCGTTACGTACCGTTTCCGGATTAAATACCATGCCTACCGGATACTGCATCCAGGCATTAGCTACTAAAATCCACCAAGCCGACAGCGTTGCCCCGATACCTGTCAGCCAGGTAGCGGTTAAATGGAACCGTTTGCTGACTTTATTCCAGCCGAAAAACATGACGGCAATAAAGGTGGCTTCCAAGAAAAAAGCTACTATCGCTTCAATGGCCAGAGGAGCTCCGAAGATATCTCCTACAAACCAGGAATAGTTGCTCCAATTAGTGCCGAATTCAAACTCCAGAATCAATCCGGTTGCTACACCTACGGCGAAGTTGATACCGAAAAGTTTCATCCAGAACTTTGTAGTATATTTCCAGAACTCTTTTCCGGTTTTGACATACAGGCTTTCCGTAATGCCCATTATTATGGCAAGCCCTAAAGTTAAGGGTACAAATAACCAATGATAAATGGCTGTTAGTGCAAATTGTGCTCTCGACCAATCAACCAAGGAAGTGTCAATGCTTTCAATCATATCGATTAGTTTTTAATATTTATGTTTTTATAGGCGGCGGAACGTTGGATAAGTTCGTTTCCTACATATTCCGGTTTGTTTTCTTTATCTTTCAAGAAAGATGGAAAGAAAAATAGTCTCAAAATAAAGAACATAATAAAGAGTTTGATTAATATAAGTAACCAAAGTGTCCTGCCCCATGTCATATTACGGAAACCGTTGAGGTAGAAATACCACACTTTAACGAACGATATCTTTCCCATGTTCATTTATAAAATAGGTTATATAAATAATTCTTTATAACTCAATGATAATATAACTGGAAGTTTGTATTCCGGTGTCTAATGCTACTATCGGAAATGTACTCGTGACAACGGATAAATAACTTCTTCATTTGTTTTAAATATATGATAACTTATTTCGAATCCTCTTTAAAGAAATAATGTTCCTTTTTCTATAAACAAGTTTAAAGGTACTTTTTCTTTTGATATCTACGCTTTTTTACTAGAAATATTTCAGAAACCCACAAGAAAACGTTATTTTTGCAGCCTCAATTATAGAGTAATTGCCTTTCCGCTTCGGTGGACGAGTGCTTGACTTAACCTCGTAAAAAACAAGAAAGATGAAAAATAATACAGTATCCGTCTCCTTCATGATGTTGGGGATTCTTTTCTGTGTATGCCTAGTGGCATCTAATTTATTGGAAACAAAAGTGGTTTTGTTGGGGAACATACCTATTACTGCCGGTTTCCTTGTTTTTCCCATTTCATATATTATCAATGATTGTATAGCCGAAGTTTGGGGCTATAAAAAAGCTCGCCTGATTATTTGGATGGGATTTCTGATGAACTTTTTGGTTGTTTGCTTGTCGCAAATAGCTGTATGGCTCCCTGCCGCACCTTTTTGGAAAGGTGAAGAAGCTTTTAATTTTGTTTTCGGCTTGGCTCCACGTATTGCCGTTGCTAGTTTGATAGCTTTTTTAGTAGGGTCATTCCTGAATGCATATGTAATGAGCCGGATGAAACTGGCTTCGAGAGGGAAACATTTTTCCACTCGTGCGATTCTGTCTACACTGGCCGGTGAGAGTGCCGATTCATTGATCTTTTTCCCTATTGCTTTCGGTGGTTTGATTCCTATAACCGATTTATTGAAAATGATGCTGATACAGGCTGTTGCTAAGACCCTATACGAGATACTGGTGTTGCCGGTAACTGTTCGGGTGGTGAATTTCATTAAAAAGGAAGAAGGAAGCGATGTCTTTGATGAAGATATCTCTTATAATATTCTGAAGGTGAAAGATTTTTAATTTTTTTTGTGTTACTTGAAAGCATAAAAAAGTATTAATTCCGTTGTCTTTTCGGAGTAGGTTATACTCTGAAATGAAGTATCGGTATTTTTTGAAATAAATAAAGAGGTCATTCAATAGCCTTGTCAAGTTAAGATGTGATATAATTTTTATGATGAATAAAGAAGCTGTATTAGTAGTATTTAGCGGTGGGCAAGATTCTACCACCTGTCTGTTTTGGGCAAAGAAAAATTTTAAAAAGGTGTATGCTTTAAGTTTTCTATACGGGCAAAAGCATCGGAAAGAAGTGGAACTGGCGCGTGATATAGCCAAAGAAGCCGAGGTGGAGTTTGAGATAATGGATGTTTCGTTTATAGCTCATTTAGGGAAGAATTCTTTAACGGATACTTCTATTGAGATGGATCAAGTTAAACCTGATGGCAGTTTTCCTAATACTTTCGTTCCCGGTAGGAATCTTTTTTTTCTGAGTATTGCGGCTGTTTATGCCCGTGAAAAAGGAATTAACCATATCGTTACGGGAGTGTCTCAAACTGATTTTAGCGGATACCCTGATTGTCGGGATGCTTTTATCAAGTCGTTGAACGTGACTTTAAATCTGGCTATGGACGAACAATTTGTTATTCACACCCCTTTGATGTGGATTGATAAAGCGGAGACATGGGCGTTAGCGGATGAATTAGGGGTGTTGGAGCTGGTGCGAAACAAAACATTGACTTGTTATAACGGTGTGATGGGTGACGGATGTGGGCATTGTCCGGCTTGTCGTTTACGTGGAGAAGGACTCAAGAAATATTTTGCGAGTGATATTTATCGGTTACGCCATAATAATAAGTAATTAAAAACAAAAAAAATGGTTCTCGGATAACAACGAATTGCAAAAAGTATTACTTTTGTCACGGAAAGATGCCAGAGTGACCGAATGGGCCGGACTCGAAATCCGGTGAACGGCTTGTCCGTTCCGTGGGTTTGAATCCCACTCTTTCCGCTTGAAATAGTATTACTAACTAATCCCTAAGGAACTTAGCCGTAATAACCGGATAATTTTCAGTTAACGCACACCAATGGAAAATAATGAGAGAACAATTCTTTTGCCCGATTGAGTTGTTCGGGCGTGTTTTCTTTTACATCCTTCAGCAAATAAGGTTTTCCCAAAGCTTCGTATTTATGTACGCCCAGTGTATGATAGGGGAGTATTTCGACTCGCTGAATCATGTGGTAATTTTTAAAATGCTCTCCTAATGCCTTGATATCTTCTTCAAAATCCGAATATCCCGGTACAAGAACATAACGCAACCAAAAAGGTTTTCCATGTTTTTCAAGCCATTCGGCTGTAGCTAATGTTTGGTGGTTTGTTTTTCCGGTAAGGTGTTGATGACGGAGAGGATTAAATTGCTTGACATCCAGTAAGACAAGATCAGTTAAAGTGAGAAGTTCTTCTACTGCTTCATTCCATAATCCTCCGTTACTGTCCAGGCAAATGTGGATACTGTTTTCTTTTAATTGTCTGAATAAGGGGATGAGGGCTTTTGCCTGAAAAGTGGGTTCTCCTCCGCTGAAGGTAATTCCTCCTCTTTTACCGAAAAATGGTTTCTGACTCATAGCCATCCGTACGATTTCTTCAATAGGTGTTTCTTTTCCTCCTTTAGCGGTAATTGTATCCGGGTTGGCACAATAAAGACAACGGAAGTTGCACCCTTGCAGAAATACAACTAATCGTAAGCCGGGACCGTCAAAAGTACCCATCGATTCATAAGAATGGACTTTGATAGATTGAGAGTTGGAAGTTGGAATTTGAAAGTTCATTTTAGTAGTGAGTTTTTGGTTGATTTTACAATACTTGCCCATAAACAGGTTTGTTCATTGCTATCCGATTAATTAGGATGGGAAGACTTTGTTTAAAGAACCATATCAAACCCTATCATAGGGGAATGATATGGTTCTTTCCAACTATTCACTCTTCTCCACTTAATTAAAGTTTTTCGTGGAAGGAACGGCTGATAACTTCCAGCTGGTGTTCTCGGCTCAGTTTAACAAAATTGACGGCGTATCCTGATACCCGAATGGTCAGTTGAGGATACTTTTCCGGGTGTTCCATGGCATCTTCCAGCATTTCACGGTTCAACACATTTACATTCAAATGGTGAGCGCCTTTAGTGAAATAGCCGTCCATCATGGTTACCAGATTCTCAATTCTGTCTTCTGTTGTTGCTCCTAATGATTTGGGAACGATGGAGAATGTATTACTGATACCATCCTGTGAATCACGATAACGCAATTTAGCTACCGAACTGAGAGAGGCAATTGCGCCGTTCTTGTCCCGTCCGTGCATAGGGTTGGCTCCCGGTGCGAATGCAACGCCCTTGGCACGTCCGTCCGGAGTAGCGCCTGTTTTCTTTCCATACATTACATTCGAAGTAATGGTTAACAGGGAAAGAGTAGGACGAGCGTTTTTGTAAACAGGAAGTTTCTTAAGCTCTTCGCTGAAGAAATAAACCAAATCTACTCCTAAATGGTCGACACGGTCGTCATCATTGCCGAAACACGGGAACTCACCTTCAATTTTGAAACTTTCCGTCAACCCGATATCATTACGGCAAGCTGTGACTTTAGCATATTTAATAGCCGAAAGGGAATCGATAGCGATCGAAAGCCCTGCCACGCCATAAGCCAGATTGATGCGCGGGTCCGTATCTACAAATGCCATTTGTGCTTTCTCGTAATAATATTTATCGTGCATATAATGAATGATATTCATTGCTTCGTTATACACGCGCGCTATCTGAATCAATACTTTCTTATAGTTAGACAACACTTCCTCGAAGTTCAGCAGTTCACCCGTCAGTACCGGAATATCCTTCACCATCACTGTACCGGTATTTTCGCAGCGTCCGCCGTTAATGGCAAGTAGCAAAGCTTTGGCCAGGTTGCAACGTGCGCCGAAGAACTGTATCTGGCGGCCGATGTCTTGATATGACACACAGCAGGCAATACCGTAATCATCCGAATGGCGTACTTCACGCATCAGTTCGTCGTTCTCATATTGGATGGAAGAAGTATCGATAGAGACTTTTGCGCAGAATTCTTTGAAACCTTCGGGCAGATCGGGACTCCAGAGAACCGTCATGTTCGGTTCGGGAGAAGGGCCGAGGTTATACAATGTTTGCAAAAAGCGGAACGAAGTTTTCGTTACTTTCGTGCGTCCGTCGTTGAAACGTCCTCCGATAGCTTCGGTCACCCATGTAGGGTCTCCTGCAAAGATGTCATTGTATGACTGCATGCGAAGATGGCGTACCATACGCAATTTGATAACAAACTGATCGATAAGTTCCTGAGCGAAACTTTCATCTATATTTCCTTTCGCCAGATCATACTCGATATAGATATCAAGGAAAGAAGATACGTTTCCTAATGACATGGCAGCACCATCTTGCTCTTTTACAGCAGCCAGATAAGCCATGTAAACCCATTGAACGGCTTCCTGGGCAGTATAAGCCGGACGGCTGAGGTCCAGACCATAATAGTCGCCCATCGTTTTAATTTCTTTCAGCGCTTTGATTTGCTCGGCAACTTCTTCGCGCAGGCGGATTCTTGCGTCCGTCATCGGTCCGGTTAAAGACTTCAGGTCAGCAAGTTTGGCTTCTATCAGACGGTCTGTTCCGTAAAGAGCCAGACGGCGATAGTCACCGATAATACGTCCGCGTGCATAATTGTCGGGCAGTCCGGTAAGGAATCCCAATGAGCGGAACGAACGGATTTCTTCCGTATAGACATCAAACACGCCATCGTTGTGAGTCTTACGGTAATGAGTGAAAATGTCCATTACTTTATCATCCACTTCCAGCCCATTCTCTTTGCAGGCTTTGCTTACTACTTTGATGCCGCCGTAAGGCTTAATAGCACGTTTTAGCAACTCATCGGTTTGCAGGCCTACAATAAGTTCGTTTTCTTTATCGATATAGCCGGCTTTATGTGAGGTAATGGTAGAAACTGTATGATTGTCAATTGAACGTACGCCGTTATTTGTTCTTTCTTCTTCAAGGGCTTGAAGACATAATGACCAAATACGTTTTGTTCGCTCTGTCGGGCCTGCCAGAAAAGAGGCATCGCCCTCGTAGGGTGTGATGTTTGTCTTTACAAAATCTGTAACATTGATTTCTTTGCTCCAAAGACCATCTTTAAAGGTTTTGTTCAATTCCATATTTTTTATTGCATTAAGGTTTGGTATTTTATCTTAGAGTATGCAAAGATACGATTATAATTTGTATTGCTACTATATTTGCTAGTATAAATATGTTATAAAACACAAAATATTACATTTGTGCATTTGGAATTCCTTTAAGGGAATAAGTATTATCCTAGATTTTAAATTAGAATTAAAATGGTGGAAACTTTTCCATCTTCCTAATTGAAAAGTATAACAATTTATAAGTTATAAGACGAATTCCGGCACTTGTTTCTGAAGGTGAACCTACATCCGTTCGTTCTAAAATGTTGGGAACTAGTTAATTATTAGTTATATATGAAGGAATTCTCATTTTTAATAAGGCGGTAATAAAGTATATATTTATATTGAATTCTGAAAGAGGCGTGGTGATTGGTTAAAAAAGATGCTTGATATCGTTTAAAATGTGGGTTGTAGACTATAGTAACTTAACGCTTTTCGGGATGGATGCTTTCAGTTTCGGGGCGATTTGAAACAAAAAAGTTTAGGGTTGGATGAATTGGTGCACTTTATTTACTTCTTTAGGAGGGAAGTTTATAAAGTATAATGGTATGTTTTTGCCTTATTTATCTTCTTTTTCTGTTCTATCTCTTTCCGTGCTTGAAAAAGAAACTTAAATCGTCCCCATTCATGGTGTATTTCAAATAAAGTAGTACTTTCGCATTCTCGTCTCTTAAGATGTTACGCGGGTTTCAACGTATGTTTCCTTGTAAGCATATAGATATATGGTTTTAGGGGGCTTCGTTACTGGGGAAAACTATTATTTGGGGAACATAAATTAAAGATTTTAATATATCAAAGAGTAAAAAAGAAAGTATGATGAGTGAAAGAGAAAACGAACCATTACAGGCTTTAGGAAAAAAAACAGAATATAAGCAAGACTATGCACCGGAGGTACTGGAAGCTTTTATGAATAAGCATCCGGAGAATGATTATTGGGTACGTTTTAATTGTCCTGAATTTACAAGCCTTTGTCCCATTACCGGTCAGCCGGATTTTGCGGAGATATGCATCAGTTATCTGCCGGATAAAAAAATGGTGGAGAGCAAGAGTCTGAAATTGTACTTATTTAGTTTTCGTAATCATGGAGATTTTCATGAAGATTGCGTCAATAAAATAATGAAAGACTTGATTGCTTTAATGGATCCTAAATATATTGAAGTAACAGGAATCTTTACTCCTCGTGGCGGTATATCCATTTATCCTTATGCGAACTACGGGCGTCCCGGGACAAAGTATGAGGAGCTGGCTTATTACCGTTTGATGAACCATGACTTGAAGAGGTGAGGGGTATTGAGCATATTTCAGCCACATGATGAGCCTTAGGAATTGCTATATAGCATCTTCCTGAGGCCTTTCATTTATTGCGGCGCATTGCGGCTGTAATGAGAAGTTTAAACTTGATTCCTTATAAGACAAACATCAGCAAAGCCATCGGTTTTTAACTCCTTCACTTGCCCAGTATCTTCTTTATCTCCCGATGTATTCTTTACTTTTATGCCTTCTCTATTTTCGTTACATTCTTCATCTCCTGGTAACACTTTAGACTGGACACTAAGAGAATTCCAGCCCGAACACTTCTTTTAATTTTTGTAAGTGCGGGTTTTTTTGTGCCATTATTTGGTATTGTTCTACACGACTATAGGCACGTACGTTTTCTTGCGGAGCGCTGATTCTTACCTGCATGGTAACGCGCCAGTTATGTAGGCTTGCGCGCATATGCTGTTCTATTTTGGGAACCATGCCTAGCATGTATTTTTGCACCATTTCGTTATCGACGGCTACTTCAAACGTATTTTCATTGAGCAACTTTAATTTCATGTTTTTCATACGGCCCGCTGTTGCCGCTTCTTCTATAGGCAGCAAATTGGCAAACTCAAACCAATGGAATCTTAAATCAGCTTCCGAGAAAGGACGTTCCTCTTGCGAAGCCGGCTTGGGAGCTTCTGTCTGAACCGTAGCCGGATTATTGTTGCGCAGATCGGCTTCGGAGGGAGTATTCTTTATGGGATGTTTAATAGAGAAACTAATCGAGTTCAAATCAACTTTTGGAATCTTTCTTCCTTCCTGTTGGTCCGGTATCGGATTCTTGCGCCAAGCCGGAGGCTCGTTGGTAGGGTTGACCGGGGTGGCGGCTTGAGCAGAATTCGTTGTCGGCGTAGCCGGTGCAACAGAAGCTTTGGCCTGAGGCGCGGGCTTCGTAGCTGCAACCGTTGTCGGAGCAGCTTGTTGCTTAAATAGGGGTTTTAATATGTTCGTAGGGCTTTGCCCACACGAGGCAGAGTCTTCATCCGAACTTAACTGAGCTACTTGTATAAGAGTCAACTCTACTAAAAAACGTTTATTCTTGCTGGCACGATAATTCAAATCGCAGTCATTGCAAAGCTTCATGGCCTGGAATAAGAATTGCGTTTTGCACTTTTGTGCCTGTTGTTGGTAACGGTCTCTCACGCTTGCACCCACTTCCAATAAGGGGAGTGTCGCCGCATCCCGACTTACCAGAAGATCGCGGAAATGAGAAGCCAGCCCCGTGATGAAATGGTTTCCGTCAAATCCTTTGTTTAGAATATCATTGAACAGGAGCAGGACTTCCGATACCTTATTTTCGAGTAAACAATCCGTAATTTTGAAATAATACTCATAATCGAGTACATTCAGGTTTTCAATGGCACTTTTGTAAGTAACATGGCCGTTTGTGAAACTCACCACCTGGTCGAAAATGGAAAGGGCGTCACGCATGCCTCCATCGGCTTTTTGGGCGATTACGTTCAACGCTTCCGGTTCGGCTTCAATTCCTTCTTTCTGTGCCACATATTGCAAATGTTCCACCGTATCGTTAACACCGATACGATTGAAATCATAAATCTGGCATCGGGAAAGAATGGTAGGAAGTATTTTATGCTTCTCGGTAGTCGCCAAAATGAATATGGCATGATGGGGCGGTTCTTCCAGTGTTTTTAAAAAAGCATTGAAAGCAGCTTGCGAAAGCATATGCACCTCATCGATAATGTATACTTTATAATGTCCTATCTGTGGTGGAATGCGCACTTGTTCAATCAGCGAACGGATATCTTCTACCGAGTTGTTGGAGGCGGCATCCAGTTCGTGAATGTTATAAGAACGTTGTTCGTTGAAAGCGCGGCAAGACTCGCATTCGTTGCAAGCTTCGCCGTTTTCGGTGGGATGCTGGCAATTAATAGTCTTGGCAAAGATACGTGCACAAGTTGTTTTGCCGACTCCCCTGGGTCCGCAAAAAAGATAAGCGTGAGCCAGTTTTTGGGTGGCTATGGCATTTTTCAGAGTGGTGGTAAGTGCCCGTTGTCCTACCACCGAATCGAAGGTGGAGGGGCGATACTTTCTGGCTGAAACAATATAATTTTCCATACAGGGATACGAATTTTTTCTCAGTTTGTTGCAAATGTACATTAAAATATCGGTTTTATAGGTGCATGCAAGAGAAATATTTCTATCTTTGCAAAGAGCTAATTGGTAAGATATGGGCAAATTTCTAACGTTTCTACAATCTGCTTTTTGTTATATCTGTCGGCATAAATACCTGATAACGATTTCTGCCTTCCTGATTATCATTGTGTTTCTCGACGAGAATAATCTGATTCGCCGTTTCGAACACAAGCGCGAAATTCATGTGCTGAACGAGGAGATTGCCAAATACAGAAAGATGTATGAGGAGGATACGAAACGTTTGAATGAGTTGAGTACCAATCCGGAGGCGATAGAGAAAATAGCCCGCGAAAAGTATCTGATGAAGAATCCCGATGAGGACATTTATATATTTGAAGAAGATAACTGATTATGAAAATACGCTCACTTATATCCATAGTTGGAGGATTGCTTATATTGATAGGCGCCGGTTCATTCATAACGGGCTGGTTTGGTTCGCCCATACTTTATTCGATAGGAGCCGTGCTTTTCGGCGTTCCTCAATTGATGGAACGTTATGAAGGAGGCAATGTGGTCATCCGTCGTCTTCGCAGGCAACAGATATTTGGTGCGTTGCTTCTGTTGATGACTTCGTTTTTTATGTTTACAAGCAAACACAACGAATGGGTTATTTGCCTGGCAATCGCTGCTTTCCTGGAACTTTATACTTCGTTCCGTCTTTCTCAGGAAGAAGAGAAAGAAAAGAAGAAATAACCATGTACGAATTGTAGATACTAGGGATGCCGGAGCTTGGATATAGCGAACCGGAACCGTTTTTAATGCAGGTGGTAAACCAAAGTAGATACTTCACTATCGTTTCCGACATTTTTATTCAATCTGCGTTGTCAAACTGATGAAAAATTGGAATGAATTATTTAAACAGTATAAGGGGCTCGCAAACGTAGCTTATATTGTTTGAGAATCCTTTCGGTTCGTTTGTAAGGAAATGAACGTTCAATTAAGGGGAAACGAACGTTCGTTATCGGTCAAACGAACGTTCGTTTCTTATCCTCCTCTAATAAAGGAAGAACGGCATGATTTCCCATTTATTTTATAGAAAGGAATAATCCTTACATACAAACGACTTGCAATTAGGCTCGGAAACCTATTTTGGTTTGTCGGCCCGGAGACGAGAGTATGTGAAGACGGCATTTTTGGTAAGCTACTTCAATATCGTCGGCTTCAATCAACCGGTAGGCAGTTCGGTTCAAGGCGGAACCGCTCCCGAGAAGCCGGTCGGCCATGGCCGGAATGATTCCGTTGGAAACATATTTTTCCGCCCAACGGGCATTGCTGAAGTAGGGTATCTTCAAACCCACGGTTTCTGTAATGGTTTCCCGCAGACGTTTTTCCGCGGCATCGGATAATTCGTATTCTTCTTTTTCCAAGAGATTACGGGCTATTTGTATGAGTTCGTCCGTAGAATAATCTTCGAAATGGAATGTGTGGGGGAATCTGCCTTTCAATCCTTGGTTTGTCTGCATCATCCGTTCCATCTCTTTTTCGTATCCGGCAAGAATAACCAGTATGTCGGGATTCTTTTGCGCCAACACGGTAAGCAGACTCTCGATAACCCGATAACCGAAGTCCTTGCGGTCTTCGGAAGTGTCGCACAGCGTGTATGCTTCATCAATGAATAATACATTGCCCCGAGCTTGTGCAAGCAACGATTGCATGTTCTTTTCCGTCTCTCCGATGTAGCGTCCCACTATTCGGCTGCGTTCCGTCACAATAACGTCTCCTTTGGAAAGTATCCCCATCGAATGAAAGATTTTTCCTATCATTTTGGCAACAGTGGTCTTTCCCGTGCCCGGATTACCAGTGAATATCATGTGGTGGCATTCATCTTCGTAGGCGGGAAAACCCATGTTACGACGGATTTGGCTGAATTTTACCTTATTGAAAGTAGTCGTGAGGCTTTGCTTTATCAGTTTCAGTCCGACCATTTCGTTCAACTGCTTCATGCTCTCTTCAAAAGCATTTTCGTCCTGACTTATTTTTTCCCATTTCAGGTCCTCAATCTCTAAGGTAGAGAGATAGCTGTCTATATGCTCTTTATGAGAGGAAATGTTTTCCACTATGCGGCGTCGGTAAGAAGGGAGTATTTCTTTGTAGATGAAATCATCGATATATTGTTCGTTCCATTGGCGCAAAAGTCCCTTACGTTCTAAATGGATGAAGCCGGAAGTCATGGCTTTCTCTGCCTCGGAAGAGAATGTAAGAGCTTGCTTGGAAAGTTTCTTTTGCAAGCAGTGTACTATTTCCCTGGCTCTATAATGATCGGGCATTAGCTTGTTCTTTTCGTCGAAGAAATGTTTCAAACCGGGATGTGTCTCGAATAACAGGGAAAGCTCTGCTTCTGTGCCAATTAAACAAAGAGACCATTCTTTACGGGATTGCAATTCTTTTTCGATGCGTTGTATAACTATATTCCCGTTGCCGGATATTAAAGCCTGAAGGCGGGTGATACAAATCATGCTCCGCTCGCAATCAGCCAGTAAATTGGTGGTTTCCTCAAACGGATCGGCCGTATTTTTAAGCTCCGTCAGTTGCGAAGCATCCACATATTTAAAACGGTAAGAGGGGTATAAGATACCGGTAAAGTCTTGTAATATCTGTTGGGTGGCAGCTTCCTCATTACCCACATATAAGTAATGTGTATCCTGTTCTATCGGCGGTAATCCGAATTGTTCGCGAAGCCTGTCGACCTTGTTATATCGGCAATACTCCAACAATCTTTGTTTAAAGGATGTAAAGCCGGGTGTTTCCCGTATCCTTATCCAATACGGGCTGACGCTTCTTTCTTTCTCTAAAAAGCGGGCAAGGATGAAATCCGGTGTATGGTCGCCGACGAGCTCTTTCGATGTAATGTCCACGCCGCTTTCCGTTATTTTGAAACCTATTTTATAGAAAGGTTCTCCGTTATGTTCGATAAGGCAGAAATAATTGTCCGGCATCCAGCAATAAGGAGAGGTTATCCGGCAGGTCATATTCCGTTGCCGGGCAGGAGAAGCATTTTCCGTAATGCATCCTTTGCCCATCAGGAACAATGACTGGTTGTAGCAGGAAAGGGTATATTCTTCCATCTCTCCCAACGTGCGGTCTTGCCGGAAAGTGACGGTTATTTCTCCCGATGTATAGTCTGCGCCCGTAGTTTCTTCCAAGGGATGAAGCCGGACGCCTGCTTCTTCGATAGTAGGATGAGACAGTGTTCTTCCATTCGGAAGAATGGTAAAAGGAATGCGTATACAATTTCCTGTCGTATCGAATAATCCGTTATCTTTCTCGGGAAGAATATGGGAGATTTGGATGAAGTAGTGTCCGGCTTTCAGTTTATTCGATTCGGACGAAAAATCAAATATGATTTCTCCATAGCATGGAGATTGAGACATTTCCATGACGGGTTTTTCTTCTCCCACCCGGTAGAGTAATAAGTGTGCTTCATTTTCTCTTGCTTTGCCTTCTTCGGGCAAAACCTTTTTGAATGCGATATAAAAAAGACGGTACTCCGAGTCGTCGAGAAGATAAGTCCTGCAATCGGCAGGTTTCTTCAGCAAATCCTGTTCACCGAGGATTAGTTCGCAGGAACCGAATGTAAATACTGTTTCAGACTCCGTTAATGATTCATTCGTGAATTCATCGAGTAATGTATTCCATTCATTTGTTGTATAATCTGAGTTTTGGTTTTGTTCAATCATAGCTGTGTAATTTTGGAAATAAATAAATAGATATTTTCAAGGTAGGCAGAAGACAGCTTTCCTTGAAAGGGTAAGAACCTTTTTCCCAAATAGGTATTGATATTTAGGTTAGGGTTTAATGCTGTAAAAGTAAATGTTTCAGAGGGCTTGTATGGCGAACGATTCGGACACAGTGATGCGGAAATGTGCCGAACTTGCCTTAGCATTCTCTTTTTGTAAAAACGAAAGAGTGAGGAATAACTTCATCAAGGGGTTTGTTCCGGCCCCATTTTTTGCAACGACATGCGTATACAAAATGCCGGAGGGTGTCCAATAAACAAAGAACACGATACGAAACATCATCTACAAGCCCCGTGTAAGCGGACCTGTGTCGACATTTACATTCGTTTTCTTTGAATTGGAATATTTGAAGCTATGATTGAACATGTTAACTTCTTTTGAGTTCATCGGCAAATATAAAGGCTTTTGGTTTATCCTCCAAATAAATGCCGGCGTTTTTATGTAAAAAGGAAAAGTCCCCATAAACCTTTCGGGTTATGAGGACTTTATTATCGTGGTTAAATAATTACCGATTACTTGCCTAAAGCCAATGCCACATTAACGGCGCAAGCTACGGTACAACCTACCATCGGGTTGTTTCCTATGCCGAGGAATCCCATCATCTCCACGTGAGCAGGAACAGATGAAGAACCGGCAAACTGAGCGTCGGAGTGCATACGGCCGAGTGTATCCGTCATACCGTATGAAGCAGGGCCGGCAGCCATGTTGTCCGGATGAAGCGTACGTCCCGTACCACCACCAGATGCTACCGAGAAATAGGGTTTACCTGCCAATACACGCTCTTTCTTGTAAGTTCCGGCTACCGGGTGTTGGAAGCGGGTCGGGTTGGTAGAGTTACCCGTAATGGATACGTCTACATTTTCTTTCCAAAGGATAGCTACACCTTCGCGGACATCGTCGGCGCCATAGCATTTTACTTTAGCACGCGGACCGTCGGAATATGCGATTTCTTTTACCACTTTCAATTCGCCGCTGTAATAGTCGAACTGGGTTTGCACGTAAGTAAATCCGTTGATACGTGAAATAATCATGGCTGCATCTTTACCCAAACCGTTCAGAATACAGCGCAACGGATTTGTACGTACTTTGTTTGCCATTTCGGCAATTTTAATAGCCCCTTCAGCGGCAGCAAAAGACTCGTGGCCTGCAAGAAAAGCGAAGCATTGAGTTTCTTCGCGAAGCAGACGGGCAGCTAAGTTACCGTGTCCGATACCCACTTTACGGTCATCGGCTACAGAACCCGGGATACAGAATGCCTGCAAACCGATGCCGATAGCTTCGGCAGCGTCAGCAGCGTTTTTGCAACCTTTCTTCAAGGCAATAGCCGTACCTACCACGTAAGCCCACTTTGCATTCTCGAAACAAATCATTTGCGTCTCTTCGCATGTTTTGTAAGGATCCAAACCAGCAGCGTCGCAGATTGCGTTAGCCTCTTCAATATCTTTGATACCATTTTCGTTCAAGGCAGCGAGAATCTGCTTCATACGACGGTCTTGACTTTCAAATTTTACTTCTCTAATCATATTCTGGTTCCTCCTTTTTATTCTTTACGTGGGTCAATAGATTTAACAATTCCCTGTTCCGGTTTCGTACGTCCGTACGTTCCGGTAACGCTCTTCAATGCTTCATCGGCAGGAACGCCTTTTTTGATAGCATCCATAAATTTGCCCATGTGAACAAATTCGTATCCGCAAACCTGATCGTCTTTATCGAGGAACATCTTGGTGATGTAACCTTCTGTCAGTTGCAAGTACCGTGTCCCTTTCAGTTTGGTTCCGTAAAGAGTACCCATCTGGCTGATAAGCCCCTTACCCAAATCTTCCAGTCCGGCACCGATAATCAAACCACCTTCAGAAAAGGCCGATTGGGTACGCCCGTAAACGATTTGAAGGAACAATTCGCGCATAGCTGTATTGATAGCATCACATACAAGGTCGGTATTCAAAGCTTCGAGAATAGTTTTACCCGGAAGGATTTCAGAAGCCATGGCAGCAGAGTGGGTCATACCTGAGCAACCGATAGTTTCTACCAGACATTCTTCGATAACTCCTTCTTTCACATTCAGTGTCAGTTTGCAAGCGCCTTGTTGAGGAGCGCACCAACCGATACCGTGAGTTAAACCTGAGATGTCTTTAATTTCCTTTGCCTGAATCCATTTACCTTCTTCTGGAATGGGAGCCGGTCCGTGATTCGGACCTTTTTTCACAACACACATGTGTTCTACTTCGTGAGAATAAGTCATATTCTATTCGTTTTTGGTAATAAAATTAGTTATTTTGTAACCACCTGAAAAAGAGTTTTTCCCCTCTCTTCCGAATTCGTCCACAAAGTTACGCTTTTTGTTCGGGCATACAAGCGCAGGGAGGAGGGTTTTTTCTGTTTTTTCATAAAAAATAATAAAGTCTTGAACAATTTATTCTAATGGAAACGGAAATGTAATGTGTGGGTTGCAATCCTTCGTTTTTATTCATATCTTTGTAGAAAAATGTGGGAAAATGAAAGAGAATGCAATCGTACAGATTTCGGATGCGGCATTGAAACAAGCGGCTTCAGAGGGAATCGATGCCTTTTTAAAAGTGTTTACGGATAAATATCTGGATGTAATCCACGGAAAGTTGGATGCGGAAACCATGCATTTGCTCAACGGTTACCAACATTCGTTGCTAGGGTATCACTTCTTTCGGCAAGAGGTGATGGAAGGCGGGTTTGTCCAATTGATACAAAACGGATACGGACCTTATATTTTTGAGAATCCGTTTGCCAAGGCCATGCGTATGTTCGGGGCGGGTGAGTTGTCGAAATTGGTGTATAAAGCCAAAGAAATTTACGACGAACATAAGGCTGATTTGACAAGAGAGTGTACGGATGATGAGTTTATGGCACGATACGAGCAATATGAAGCCTTTGATGATTTGGAAGGGGCATACATTGAAATGGAAGAAGAAGTAACGGAACAGATAGCCACATATGTGGACGAGCATATCGAAGAATTTGCTTTGATTGTGAACTCCTAAAAAAAAAGCGCTTCCCCATATTCCTTTCTGTTAAGAAAGAATATGCATTAGTTCTTATTCTTTGTTTCTATTATAAGGTGGAATGTGCAAAAGTCGTGCGAAAATCCTGTTCAATGAATCAAGTATTAAGCTGTGGCACAGTGCGTTAATTGTGCGAAAATTGTGTCAGATATCGTGCAGTCGCTGATTTATAGCGAGTTAAGTGGTAGAGTCTTCTGGCAAGGGGCTTGCCGGAGGGGCATCCGATAAGGAGGTTTAGTTTTTGTCGGGAGGGTAATTTTCCGACGAATAAATCGTTGAGTAATGCGGTTAAGCCTCGAAACTTTTAAAGGTTTCGGAAGGCTATATTTAGGCTATTCTAAGAGTTTTTCGATAATTTTTAGGGAAGCCGTGCAGTATTCCGGCCAAACGGCCGTTTATTGTGTGAATCTGTTCCGGGAAGAAACAGAGAGAGATAAACAGTTAAATTTAAGAGAATAGCGAAAGAAATGATAAAAAATTGAAATCTATGAGCTCCGCTTCAATTCTTTTTATACATTTGCATCTGCTAACTCTAACAACAAGAAAAACGAAAAATAAATTATGAAAAACTTCAAGTTATCAATGCTTGTAATGCTATCGGCGATAGCGATGACTTTTACTTCATGTTTGGGGGATGGAGACAATACACAGTATGTGATGGGTACCGGTACCGTATCTTCTTCTTCGGCAACATTATTGGATAATGGCTTGACCATCAAATCAAGTGTTTGGGGTAATGCAGCTGTGGGTGACCGCATTTATGTTTATGCATCTGTTCCGGGTGACGAGTATGAAGCTGCTATAGCCAATTTGCAAGCAGGAAAAAGTGCTTCGGTAAATTTGGCAAATCTCTATCAGGCTGGTGTTTGTATTGAAGGTGATTTGGAAGAACCTACTGATTTTGATCAGACTTTGGCCGATGAAACCGTATCGGAAATGGAATCGCTCAGTTGGTTATCGTACGGATCTTTCGGGAATGGTTACATGAACTTTAGTATAAAAGCGGAGTGGTATGCTAAAACCGCAGATAATACGAATGTGAAGCCTAATATTACTTTGATGGTGAAAAACTTTGATGCAACTGCCAAGAAATTGGAGTTGGTCGTAGTCTATGACAATCGCAAAGCCGAATGTGTGGATGCGGAAGGAAAAGTGAACGAAGGATATAAACTTGTTTCGGGTGGTGAGCTTCCTGTAAGCGTGGATGTGACAGATTTATATTATGAGATGAAATCAGCAAACTTGGCTGATGAAGACAAAATTGATTTGTCGATAAAGTATGTTGAGAATGAAGATCGTAATATAAGTGTGGATGAATTGACCGGTACATTGGGTACAGGTACTAACTATTGCACTGTAGGCATGTTTAAGAGAACTGTTTATTAATTCATGATATAGCTTTGAATTATAAAGAGCTTTTTAATAGATTATTGTTGTTGATTTCCTCCCAGGCTTTCGCCGGGGAGGAAATTCTTATTGAGGAGGATAAACGGAAGGTTTTAGGTGGTTTTGTTTATCCTTTAATCGGTCTATGTGGCTTGTCGGTCTTTTTGGGAAGCATCTCCTTTGATTTTGAAGTTTTCACTTTACAGGCTGCCATGACGAAAGCATGTTCCATATTGGTCTCTTTATTCGGTGGCTATTTTTTGGCTGCTTATTTGGTAAACCTTTATGGCATAAAAGCGTTGAAAAGAGAACCGGAGCTTATATTGTGCCAACAGTTTGTAGGCTATTCCATGTCGGTGCTATTTGTACTGGATATTGTTTTGGGATTATTCCCCAGTTTTTTTATTCTTCGCTGGATATTGCAGTTTTACATTGTATGGGTAGTATGGGAAGGTGCGCAAAAACTTATGGAGGTGAAAGAAGAGAAATTATTATCCTACACCTTGGTGGTGTCGGCCATTATCATTCTGTCGCCCATCGTATTAAAAATGTTGTTTGATTATTTATCGGTAACATTAAGGTAAGAGGAAATGAAGACCACAGCTCAAATAAATATAAAAAATAAGCGTGCCTCGTTCGATTACGAGTTTGTTGATACCTATACGGCAGGAATCGTGTTGACGGGTACGGAAATTAAGTCTATCCGATTGGGTAAGGCTAGTTTGGTAGATACTTTTTGTTTTTTCTCACAGGGAGAGCTGTGGGTGAAGAACATGCATATAGCGGAATATTTTTATGGCTCTTATAACAATCATACCGCGCGCAGAGACCGTAAATTGCTATTGAACCGGAAAGAATTGCTTAAACTACAGCGCGCGACTAAAGAAAATGGCTTTACAATAGTCCCCACCCGTCTGTATATCAACGAAAAAGGATTGGCAAAAGTAGTCATTGCCTTGGCGAAGGGTAAGAAACAATACGATAAGCGCGAGGCTTTGAAAGAGAAAGACGATCGTCGGGAGATGGACCGGATGTTTAAAAAGTAAGGCCGTTTATCTCGTATCTCTCCATAAATTTATTGTAAATAGGGCTATGGCATAAGATGGCTTTGTTGCCTGTTACGAACAGTTGTTTTTGCGCACGGGTAAGCGCTACATTCAACTTTCGGTCTATCCAGATTCCGTTGTCTTCTATCGGAGTAGAAAGAATATCCAACTGATAAGGTTGGCTGATAGTGGTCGAGTATAGAATAATTTCCCTTTGGCTTCCTTGGTAGCGTTCTACCGTGTCTATGGTAATATCGTCCGTACCGGGAAGATGCAAATCTCTTATTGCTTTGCTGATTAGTGCTATCTGGTTACGAAAAGGAACAATAATGCCTATGCGTTTAGCTGCGTTAAAAGGCTGTCCGTTCAATGAACAAAGCTCGTAAATGCTGCGTACCAACAAAGCTATGATTCGGGCTTCATTCCGGTTTATTTTGTTAGAATCTTCGAGCGGAGGGAAGTTTGAAGGAATGAAACCTACCCGCGTAGTAGCGACCATCTTCAGATATGGATAGAGTTCTCCGGCGGATGAAAATGCTTTCTTCGATATTTCTTCTTTGAGCGGATTATTCTTTTCTTTGTCCGGATTCTTTTTTTCCGTTTGGGAAGAATGAATGTCTTCGGAATCTGTATGGAGGAGAGAATGCTCATAGTCTGTTTCTGTCTGGGGATACATCTTGAATTCCAACCCTTCGACCTGATGTTTTACGGGAACAATGTCGAGAACTCCTCCATAGAAATATTTGTTTGCAAATTCGTTGACGTCAGGGTGCATTCGCCCCTGTCGGTTGAGCATGGCAAGGATTCCTTCTTGCGGACAAGTATGTTGCCTGTGGTAAAATCGTTCGAATAGAGAATTACGGCGGTCTTTTACGCCGATTTCTCTTAATGACTTGTCTTTTACAGTAGATTCCGACGGGTTTTGTTGCACAACAGCGGGTAACTGTTTGGGATCGCCTATCAGGATAAACTTGTCGATGGCACATTGCCCGGCATTATTATGGGCGCATAAGATACCGACAATCTGTGGTTCCAGAATCTGTGAGGCTTCATCGATGATAGCTACTTGGAAGTGTTTTAAGTTGAACAATTCAGGTTTACCGGATATGGAAGCCGTTGTGCCCACAACGATGCGTATGTCATTCATCGTACGGATAATTTCATTTCGGTCACGGCATGGCCCGGTTATATTCTGTAGTAAGCGGGGGCGGAATCGCTCTTCGCATGAAAGTTCGCTTCCTATGCGCAGATAGGCGGGACGACTTTCGATATTTTCGAGCATATCACAGATTTCATCGACAGCGCGGTTGGTAAAAGATAACAGTAGGATCTGGTTTTGGGCATCGGCATAAAACTCTTCTACCATACTTTTTAAAGCGACAGATGTTTTGCCGGTTCCCGGAGGACCTACCAGCAGGAAATAGTCTTCCGCTTGCTTGGCTTGCAACACGATCTGTTCTATCTGTTCGTTAAGATAATGTCCCGTCAATGTCCGGGAGAGATCTATTCGAGGGAGACGTTGGCTGAGAAGTAAGTCTCTTCGTTCTGCCGGAGCTGTGAGAAAAGTATAAAGTCCTTTGTATAGCGTATTATACGAACCATCCATAAAGTCATGTTCCATCGCATACCGGCTTTGGGTATTGAAAACTTGCGGGTTTCTTTGTTTGTACCGTAGTTTGATGATAAGTTCCCTGTCAGATACTTTTTCTACGTTCCCCCTGAATACTTGCCGGTTGGTAACATCCTCTGTTTCGTTGTTGCGTTCATAAAATAGAACAATATCTCCTTTTCGGAAGTTCGGCAGGAAACTTTCGTCATAAAAGGGGACATCCAGTACAATGTGTTCGATGCCGTCATTCCCTTCAAATTGCCTGATATGGAGATCTGTTAAGATATTTCCACCATTTTGTTTGGTTGTTAAATCCGCGTTCCATATATCGGAAAATCCTCTTGACGAATCCAATTGAGAGTCGCCGGTCTTGGATAGAAACTGTTCCTTCTCTATGAATGAAAGGAACTGAAAGAAATAAGCTTTTTCTAAAGAAGAAGCTTGGCGGAAAGGGAGAAGGAATTTTTCTATTTGCGGGCATTGGTAGTCACGCCATAATTTACTTTGATCGTTCCGTTCATTAAAAGAAGCGGGACTGAGCGTCTGAAACAACGCTTCGCCTTCCCCGTTTTTTAATCGTATCTCGTTGGCCACTATCCGATTCCTCAAAGAAATTGCTCTTTGAATCTGTCCTTTGGCGCTTCGCTCCGCATAAAGTTTGGGATAAACGGAATAAAACAAATAAGAATGGATTTCTTGCCGTGGGATGTCCAGATTATAATACAATATCTCTTTATAGAGTGCCATTTGCAGCGCATGGGCTGCTTTCGAACGTATGGTTCCGTTCCATCCGTCCGCCTTTCCGGATTTGAGTTCTATCAAGTTTTTCCCATCGATTTGCAATAAGTCCATACGCCCTTGCAATCCCATACATTCACATAGGAAAGAAGGTTCCAGCATGACTTTGTTCCGGTCGAAGTGGTACGATGGTTGGTGAAATAGGAGTGCCAGAGTCTGTTGGATATGACCGAACTGCTCTTTGGCCTTTTGAAAATAGTTCCGGTCTATTTGAGGTGTAGTACAATACGCCAGTAAGTCCGTACGGAAAGCCTTTTGGATGGAGCTTTCGAAAGAGGCGGGCATATCATCCGATTCGTTGACGCAGTCGTCCAGAAACTGGTTGGCAGCGTTTCCCAATAGAATATAAGATGTACTTTCTTGCGGACGGAATTTGTTCATCAGATAATTGAGCGGAGTATCTCCATAGTTGGTGTAACATGCCGAAAGCGAACTGATGTCTATTAGATAATCGGGCTCAAAGACTATGAGTTCCGCATGCAGGATTCCGCCTTCGTCTGAAGTGACGGATAATAAGTTGAGCTGGGCGCCTTTGAAAAGAATGTCGCGTAAAGTAGCAAAATCCTCTTTATAATAGACTTGCAGGGGAGCATTATCAGGATATGCTTCATCAAATCCATAGATGAATTCCTCATCCCAATTATCTACTACCATACGAAGACGTTTTCTCCTTTCACTTGTATAAGGATGCTGTGGCAGAGGACGCCAATGAGTGGGCAACGCTTTCTGTAACCGAACAGACATTGGTGTATGAAGAAATTGGCTGATGGTTTCGCATAAGGCTTTTACATCATATTGGAAATCTTCATCCGTATAGGGAAAAAGGTTACTTTGCAAGACCTGCCGGGCATGGATACGGAAAATCTCTATGGCTTGTGGTTTCACTTTCCGTTGTGCGCATAAGAAGTAAAGCCGGGAGAAAAGATTGGAAAAATCCATAGACTCGTCGGTGGTAAGTTGTTTACATACCCGTTCGAGCAAACTATATAGACGGCTATATTTTTCTTTGTAGGTTAGTTTGGAAAAATAATATGATTCTATTTCGTTAAATATCTCGTTCACTTCTAATCTTTTTATTCAATGTAGGTTATTTGTTAATTTCAAGGAAAAAAAGATGCTATCATTTCAATTCCAAGCCATTTCGCTCTCTTTTTACTTAATTTTCTGTTGGTAAATTTTATACCGCTCTTTTATTTCCCTGACAAAGTTATACGTTTCCGCACCCCGGAAATAGCCGTTCTTACAGACCGGATCATTAAAGTAGTGTTCGTGGCTCTTTAGCAGAAGATATTTTTCTACGTTATCTTTCCATACGGAGGGATTGGCTCCATATTTTTCGGTTAAAGCTATGGCGTCTTTCACATGGCCTAGTCCGGCATTATAGGCCGCCAATACGAAATAACTGCGTTCGTCGGGGTCTTTTATAGCGGTGAAACTCTTTTCCATTGCCGCAATATATTTTACGGCAGCTTTTATATTCTCCTCCGGATTCTGTTCTTTACCGGGCGGCAGTCCCATAGCGCGGGCAGTGCGAGGCATAAGTTGCATCAAACCTTTGGCTCCCGCCCATGAAACGGCTGTTGTGTCGAAGTTTGATTCTGTATAAGCCAGTGATGCCAGCAGTTTCCAGTCCCAGTTAATCTCTTTGGCGTACGTCTTGAATAAATTATCGTAATAAGATATTTTTCCATCCCTGACCGACAGAATAGAACCATGTGTAATCCGTTTGCTTATTTCGAAATACCTTTTTGTGCTTGCCTGGTAAGCCCGTGACTTCACGTTGGCTTTATACCACTGGTTGGCAGCTTCGGCCAATAACGGTTCATCCTTACGAACCGCCCAGGATGAACGTTGTACGAAACTGATCTGTAAATCGATATTCAGATTAGGATAATACGTACGGTTTAAACGGGCAATATCGTTGTCGCATAGGGCATAATCAATCTTTCCTTGGGCGACTTTGGTTATCAGGTCCTCTGTTGTGATACTGTCTTCCGGCACTTCATGTATAAGGATACCTCCACCCAGTTCTTTGTCCAGATTTACCAAGCGGTCGAGATGCTTTCCCGGTTTAGCATAGATTTCTTTTCCGATTAATTCCGTTACATCTTTTAGACACTTCTTTCCATTCCGCTGTACGATAACCTGATAAGTAATCATTTCTTCGCCACAATATAGCACGCTGTCTTTCCATTCGTTAGTTATGGCCAGATTGTATGCAATTAAATCTCCTTCTTTATGAAGAAGTTTTTTTACCAGGTCGGCAGGATTATTAGCAACCTCTATGCGTAACCGTAGTCCTAAAGATTGAGCAAACTGTTCGCAAAGTTCATATTGAAATCCCATCGGTTCACCCCGATATAAAAAATAAGAAGTAGAACTGTATAAGGTCAGCGCTACCAATTCTCCGCTGTCTTTCATTTGCGGCAAGTCATACGTCTCCTCTTCGTCCGGGATGGGGGAACGATTTCCTACAACACATGCGGACAAGAAGAGAAGGAACAGGATGAAAGAGAGCAGGTGTTTCATTTTTTTGCGTGAAGCATATTCTCAATATAAGTTGTCATGATTTCTACTGCCTTTTTATTGTGTCCTCCTTGCGGTATAATCAAATCGGCATATCGTTTGGTTGGTTCTATAAATTCCATATGCATGGGTTTTAGAACGCGGACATATCGTTCCATGACCGCTTCGGCTGTGCGTCCTCTTTCTAACATGTCGCGTTGAATTACTCGGATGAGACGTTCGTCCGAATCGGCATCTACAAAAATCTTTAAATCCATCAAATCTCGAAGTGTCGGGTCGCATAAAGCCAGAATTCCTTCGATGATAATCACTTCGCAGGGTTCCACATGGATGGTTTCGGGCTGCCGGGTGCATGTAAGGTATGAGTATATGGGTTGCTCTATGCTTTTACCTTCTCGTAACCTGCTGATATGTTCGGATAATAATTCCCAGTCGAATGCGTTAGGATGATCGAAATTGATACTTTGACGTTTCTCTACCGGTACATTACTACTATCTTTATAGTAAGAATCTTGTGGAATAAGTACTACCTCATTTTTGGGTAAACTCTCTATTATTTTCTTTACAACCGTTGTTTTTCCGGAACCGGTTCCTCCGGCTATACCAATGATAATCATAATTATGAATGTATGTTTTAAAGCTTTATAATTAGTCCTAGATAGTCGACCTTTTTTATTTGCTTTTTTATTTTGTTATTTTTTATTCGGATCGATAGGAATGGTAAAATAGAAATGACTTCCCTTCCCCAGAGTTGATGTCACGCCGATCTCTCCGCCTAGTTTGCTTACGATGGTCTTGCAGATAGCCAAGCCTAATCCTGTGCCGTTTATTTCGGGATGCAATTTGACAAATCGATCAAATAAGTGGGGTAACTTTTCTTCTGGGATGCCTATTCCCGTATCTGTAACATAGATATAAACTTCGTTGCGCCCTGTTTTATGGAAACCGAGATGGATTTCTCCTTTATTGGTAAATTTCGTGGCATTGGTAAGAAAGTTGTTTATTACTTGCATAATGCGGTTGGCATCTCCGATCATAGGAAAACTTTGTCCTTTGTTTTCATATATGAGCTTGACATCATGAAATAAAGTAATCGACTGGTGCATCTCATAAATGTTTGAACAGATTGATCCCAAATCAATTTCTTTATGGATGAATTCGAGTGTGCCGGCCTCAATTTTAGACAAGTCGAGAATATCGGATATAAGCTGTAAGAGCAGATTGGAATTTAATTTGATTACGTCCAGACATTGTTTTTGTTCTTCCGGAGTTTCTACGTTTGCCAATACATCGGCAAATCCTACGATAGCATTGACCGGAGTCCGGATTTCGTGTCCCATATTGGAAAGAAAGACCGATTTGAGTTTATCGTTTTCTTCCGCTTTTTGTTTGGCATGCAATAATTCTTTTTCTATTTTTTTTATTTCGGAAATGTCAATGCTTACTCCAATAATCACTTCTTTGTTTTCGGATAATCTGCAAAGTACTTTTCGTGTGTTTACGGTTTTGATTTCTCCGTTTGTTGTTGTGTATTCTTCTTCATAAGAGATAGGCGTTTTGTGGAGTATAAGTTCCGAGTCATCACGCCGGAATTTATTTGCGTCGGTTATATTGGGAAAAATCTCGTAATCGGTTCGTCCTATTGCCCGCGATGCCGGGATGCCTGAAGCTTCGGCAAATGCGTTGTTCCAATAAATGTATTTCATATCATCCTGTATGTCTTTGACAAATAAGTATACAGGGAGATTGTTTAGTATATTATCCAGCAAGTCTTTCAAATCTCTGTTTCGCTTAGCTTGTTGTACCTGATTGGTTATGTCCCGGCAATAAATGATAACATATTTATCGTCTAATGGAACAATGCGGTGTTCATAATGATTAACCACTCCGTTCAGTTCAATAGTATGATGTCCGGTATAAGGATGTTTGCGCAGTTTTACTTTCTGGATGTTTTCATGAACGATACGTGCGTTTTCAGGAGAGAGGATATCAATTAAAGGTTTATCCAAAATAGTATCGATTGGCGCTCCTGCATGATTGCTCTCTTCATTTGAAATAAGATGTCGCAGGACCCCATCATAAGTGAAAATAGTAACCATATCGGGAAGCGAATTGAATATCTTATCTGCATATTCTTTTTTAAATAGTTCTTCCGAAGAATTGGCATTATCCAGAATAGATAATTGTTTTTTTAGCTTTTCATTTTCTATTTGCAAGGCTTCAATCTGTTGTTGCAAATTTTTAAGGGCCTGTTCATCCATAGTGGCTTTGTATTACTATTTTTGCAAATATAAATCTTTTATTTTTATAATCCCAGAAAACTTCTTATTTTTGTTTCCTGTTAAATAGTTTAGTTAGTATGAGGAAAATAAAGAATCCATGGATAGGAAAAGAAGGGTACAACTGTTTTGCCTGTGCACCCCATAATGAAAGTGGTTTGAAAATGGAGTTTTTTGAAGATGGCGAGGATGTAGTGAGTATTTGGAAGCCTCAGCCTCAGTTTCAAGGTTGGGTGGATACGTTGCATGGAGGTATTCAGGCTGTGTTGCTGGATGAAATCTGTGCTTGGGTTATCTTACGGAAGTTGCAGACAACCGGAGTTACATCAAAAATGGAAATCCGATATTTACATGCGATATCTACCAATGGCTCTTATTTGAGTTTGAGGGCACATATAGTGGAACAGAAACGGAATATTATTATTCTGGAAGCCGGTATTTATGATTCACAGGAGAAGCTATGTACTAAGGCTGTATGTACTTATTTTACTTTTTCTAGAGAAAAGGCAAAAGAAGAGATGGGATTTCACTCGTGCGAGGTGGAAGAGGAGCAGCGTTTGTTTTAAAGGAACTTTTGCTTTACCGGATCGTGTTTAAAAGTTGAATCTCTTATTGGCGTATAAAAAACGCAGCTTCGTTTTGCATGGCAAAAAGGAAGAAGAAATGTAAATTACATAGTGGAGCGTTCGAGTAACTGTCTATGTGAAATGAATTTGCGTTGTGTTTGGTGGCAATAAAGTTTTGCTTGATTGTTTGGCCTTAAAAGTAGTGGATATGTTCTTGATTTATTCTACAGAGGTGAAACGTAGTTTGATGAATTTTATGAATAAAATAAGGAATTCTCTTTTAAATTTAGAAATTTGAAAATAAAAATAAGAAAATGCTTGCAGTTTTAAATCGAAGTGTATATTTTTGCAACGAATTATAAAATAGTATATGAATAAATCAGCTTTACATCACCATCATCATCCTGACGAATAAATTCGGTAGGCTATGAGGTTATGTGAATAATTGAAGGATATAGAGAGGCTTGCCGATGAGGTAAGCCTTTTTTATTCCTTTGGTTTGGAAAGTAGATAACTGAAGTTTTGCAAAGGAAGACTTCAAGGAGAGGGGGATAAAAGGGCTTTCGGAAGTGAAAGTAATGGAAATCAAGAGTGTAGTCGATGTGTAGAAAAATAGTAAGCTTGAACTCTTGACGAAACGGAATGGAATGCCATCCCCTGAGCGAAATTATGACTTTTGTTGTTGGGAGCAAAGGGATTCTACGAAATTTGAATAAGAAATTTGTAAAATTATAATAGAATAGAGTATGTTAAGAATTGCAGTACAATCGAAAGGCCGCTTGTTTGAAGAAACAATGGCTTTGTTACAAGAGGCGGATATCAAGTTGAGTTCTTCTAAAAGAACTTTATTGGTGCAGTCGTCTAATTTTCCGGTAGAAGTTTTATTTTTAAGAGATGATGATATACCCCAATCGGTTGCAGGCGGAGTAGCGGATCTGGGAATTGTCGGAGAGAATGAATTTGTGGAAAAGAATGAGGATGCCGAGTTGATTCGTCGGTTGGGATTCAGCAAATGTCGTTTGTCTTTGGCTATTCCCAAGTCGGAAGAATATTCAGGTTTGAATTGGTTTGCCGGCAAGAAGATTGCTACTTCTTATCCGGGTATTTTGAAAACCTTTATGGCAAAACATGGTGTAAAGGCGGATATTCATGTTATAACCGGTTCGGTGGAAATTGCTCCCGGTATAGGTTTGGCGCAAGCTATTTTTGATATTGTCAGTTCGGGTTCTACTTTGGTGAGCAACAATCTGAAAGAGGTAGAGGTGGTAATGCAGTCGGAAGCCTTATTGATAGGTAATAGAAATTTGAACACAGAGAAAAAAGCTGTTCTTCAAGAGTTATTGTTCCGTATTGGAGCCGTGAAAAGCGCAGAGGACAAGAAATATGTTTTAATGAATGCTCCGACGGACAAGTTAAAAGATATCATTGCAGTGTTGCCTGGTGTAAAGAGTCCTACGGTAATGCCGCTTGCACAGGAGGGTTGGAGTTCCGTACATACTGTGCTCGACCAAAAATGTTTCTGGGAAATTATCGGTAAACTGAAGTCATTTGGTGCTCAAGGTATTTTGGTACTTCCCATAGAGAAAATGATTCTTTAATTTAAGTTTATGAATTCAAGTTTCGTACGCTTTACTTGGCAGGAGTAACGAAAAAGCGGAGAAGCTAAAGAAGATAAAAGAGTGGCGGGAGTTATTGCTTTACTCTGGAGCTATCATTCGGTTTAGCCTTGTGAGGAGTTAAAGTTTGGTGCCTCTAAAAATGCATATAAGGGTATTGATATTAACTACTTAAACTTTAGCTAAGCTTTTTACTTCTGAAAGTTCTTGTTTAGGAAGCTTTTGTTAAGAATTAAAGGTGGAGAACTTAAGGTGTTGTTTAGATTCTATATGGTGATAAAGCTCTTTTTGATTCTTGAGTATGAACTTTTAATAAAATGAAATATGAAAATAATAAAATATCCCAAACGCTCAGAGTGGGCTGATATTATCAAACGTCCTATTTTAAATGTGGATGCTTTGCGTGAAACGGTGAAAACTGTGCTTGATAGAGTGAAAGAAGACGGTGATGAAGCTGTCATGGAATATGAGCTACTTTTCGATAAGGTGAAACTCTCTTCGTTGAAAGTAAGCGAAGGGGAGATGCAAGAAGCGGAGAGTCTGGTATCTGCCGAACTGAAAACAGCCTTGAAATTGGCCATGAGTAATATTGAGACGTTTCATGCTTCCCAATCTTTTGAAGGGAAAAAAGTACAAACATGTCCGGGTGTGGTTTGCTGGCAAAAGGCGGTAGGTATCGAGAAAGTCGGATTATATATTCCGGGGGGAACGGCGCCTTTATTCTCTACAGTACTGATGTTGGCTGTACCTGCACGATTGGCTGGATGCAAAGAGATCATCCTTTGTACTCCACCCAATAAAGAAGGTAAAGTGCATCCTGCTATCCTGTATGCGGCAAAATTAGCCGGTGTACATCAGATATTCAAGGCGGGTGGGGTACAGGCTATCGGTGCGATGGCCTATGGAACGGAAAGTATACCGAAAGTGTATAAAATATTCGGACCCGGTAATCAATACGTGATGGCGGCAAAACAACAAGTTTCCTTACACGATGTAGCTATTGATATGCCTGCAGGACCTTCCGAAGTAGAGGTATTGGCTGATGATACGGCTAATCCGG
>UMKF01003846.1_pt1 | contig 28469 bp, 24 predicted proteins | sample 1966251 | NCBI WGS metagenome assembly UMKF01 (sample SAMEA4836171, study PRJEB28245) | human gut metagenome | biome: gut microbiome; material: fecal sample | place: Denmark | collected 2008
GGAACAGCTTCGTTTGTAGCGGGTCATGTAATTTGCGGAGTAGCTCTTATTACCGCTTGCGTAGCGACTACTGCTACATCATCTACCCGTTTTACCATGCTTACACTCAATGCAAAACGTAACGACCACGTGGTTCCTTCCGCAGCGTTTATACGTGTACAAGCCCTATTGCTTATTTCTATTGCCACGATATTTGCTATTATTGCTTGGGCATGGGCTTTTGCGTTATTGTCAAATGCCGGAATCTCTTCAAAGTATTTTGTGGCGGGTCACGTTATGGTGGGGCTGGCTTGTATTTGTACTAGTCTGATAGCATTAGTTGCTACCATCGTACGGCAAATACGAAATCTTTTCTCGGAAAGAGAACGTTCGTTATGGCCTCTTCTGGTACTTGTAATGGGAAGCCTGAGCGTAATATGGGGATTGATTCTGATTGCAACCACACCGAATGTGGCAAACGGGGCGACCGGTTACATTATGATAGGGCTTGGTTTAGTGTGTTACAGTATTTCCAGCAAAGTGATTCTGCTTTCCAAGATATGGCGGCGGGAGTTTAAGCTTTCCAACCGGATTCCGTTGATTCCTATCTTTACAGCCTTGATTTGTCTGTTTCTCTCCGCCTTCTTGTTTGAGATGGCTTCGGAACACAATTATTATTTTGTTCCGGCACGTGTATTAGCCGGATTAGGCGGTATTTGTTTCACCTTATTCTCTATTGTCAGTATTTTGGAGAGTGGCACTTCTTCGAAGTAATCTATACTCTCCTTCAAACGAAAATAAAAAGTAAGTTATATCTGTCACATCTGTTACCGGCAGGACAATATTTGATGAATCAGGGCGTTAGATGTTCAAGAACCGGTTACTAAGGTGTGACAGATCCTTTTTATCTGTCACCGTTATTCGAACCTCACTGCCGTACCACTGCAAGTGACCATCAGCATGCTGCCCGACTGCCCTACAGTCTCATAATCCAAGTCTATGCCTACTACGGCATTGGCTCCCATGCGTTCCGCCTCTTTTGACATTTCTGCCATAGCAGTATTCTTAGCTTCCCGTAATACATCTTCGTATGCCCCGGAACGTCCGCCGAAGAAGTCGCGTATGCTGGCCATAAAATCTCTGAAAACATTGGCGCCGATAATGGTCTCGCCGGTTACTACGCCATAATAGGTGATAATCTTTTTCCCTTCGATTGTGGGAGTGGTTGTTAATAACATAATCCGTTCTTTTAGTTAATGTATAATTAGACGTATCTTTTGTTGTCTATGGTTGCAAAGATGGACATTTTTTTGATATTCCTTTATAAAAACGCCGAATTAATTCTTTGCTGAAACTTTTGGAAGACGGAGTTTGTATTTTTATATTGAACAAAACAAGGTAACTAAAAATGGCACGCTGAAGTCCACAACAAAACCGTGATAAATGGAGAGCATGGCGTACTGCTGTCCGCTGTAGCGGGTAATGATAGGCAATGTGGTGTCGGCAGTAGTGGCGCCTCCGGCTGAGATAGGAGCCAATGTGCCGAAAAAACGGACGAGTAGTGGTGCACACAGTAACGTAATAAGTTCGCGGATGATGTTCGAGAGCAAGGCTATGGTACCTAATTCCGCTCCTTTGCTTTCGGTAATCAGAATGCTGGAAAGGGAGTAATAGCCGAAGCCCGAGCCTACCGCCAGACAATCGGTGATGGAGTAGGGCAAGAACAGGCTTATAACGATGCATCCGCCTAAAGTTCCGGCTGCGGTAGCTAGCGGTAACAAAGCTAAACCGGGATTTAGGGCTTTAAAATTGCGAATCGTATCGGGGCTGTTTCCAATGCTTAGTCCTACACTGAACATCAGAGCACAAAGGGCATAGAAACTAATCTTGCTGCTGTGTTCTGCCAGAGGAAGCCAGTTGTTGAGGCCACACAGAATCCCTGCAATGAAAAATCCGACAATATACAGACTCCCTTTCATGTTTCCTCCTTCTTTATTCCTTCGTTTTTTGTTTTTCCGTTGTATATATTCCCCTCATACACGGTTGTATCCAGGCTGTTCTGACGCTCTTTGTTTGTCTTTTCTTCCCCTGTCGCCAAGGCCGTGTGTTCTTGGGAACAGATATGTTTATGGGACGCCATTTTCCGCCACAGACCCCATGCAAGCAGGCAACTGCCTAATAGTGCAGCCACAGTAAGCAATAAGGCATCCAGCCCTAAGGCAGGAAGAGCGGAAATCACTTCTTGGTTATGTCCCACTTCCCAACCGAGTAGAAAAAGCAATATCCATATTAATCCGGTAGTAAGGTGGGATATCCATGAAAATCTTATACGGCGCGCAGCATATCCGATAAAGATACCTGCTATCATACATCCAATAACGGTAAACATGCTTCTCTTTTTAAGGTGCAAAGGTAATGGATAAACAAATAATGAAAAATCAAAAGCTGAAAAAAGTAAAGTTTACTCTTCGGGAGAATGGAAACCCAGATGAAAATCGTATTTTTGCCGAGAGAGAATCTTTCTTTAGAAACCGGATTCTGCATATCGGGGATTGGGCACGTATGAGACCGGTTTGTCGAAGGAACCATTAAATGAAGTATTATGCTATTACCTTATTTACATGAGGATTTGATAGAAGCCGGTTGTGATGAGGCCGGCCGCGGTTGTCTGGCAGGTTCTGTCTATGCAGCCGCCGTCGTTCTACCAAAAGACTTTAGAAACGAAATGTTGAATGATTCCAAGCAGTTGACCGAAAGACAGCGTTATGCTTTGCGCGAGGTGATAGAGCGCGAAGCGTTGGCTTGGGCGGTAGGGATTGTCACTCCCGAGGAAATCGATGAGATAAATATCTTGAGGGCCTCTTTTTTAGCTATGCATCGGGCAGTTGATGGGTTGAAGATTCGTCCGCAACATTTGCTTATCGATGGAAACCGCTTTACGAAGTATGCCGATATTCCTCATACTACCGTAGTAAAAGGCGATGGCAAATATCTTTCCATTGCTGCCGCATCCATCTTGGCCAAAACCTATCGGGACGATTATATGAACCGTTTGCACGAAGAATCCCCTTATTACGACTGGAGCCATAACAAAGGCTACCCCACTAAAAAGCATAGGGAGGCCATTCGTAAATACGGTACAACATCCTATCATCGTATGACCTTCAATCTGCTGGGTGACGCTCAACTGGAACTCTTTCAATAAAATGCGAACCTTTGTCGAATGATGCGGATTTCAACAGATAGCGCACCCTTAAGGCAGATGGGTCGGCGTAATGTAACCTCAACTGGTATAAGGGGGATTGGAATCTTTCCGGTAGCCCGTTGGCAGGCTCGCAACTTCTTCACTTCCAGCAAAGTGAAATAATCAAAACTTGAACAAAGTCTAGATAGAGAAAAATAAAAACTTTAAATTTTAGATAAAGAGTGGATTTACAAAAGTTTGAGCGGCAACTCCGTCTCATGATGTTGCTTACGCAAAACACCCGTTATACGGTACAGGATTTGGCGGAACAGTTGGAAATGACTACACGCAGCATTTACCGTTATCTGGATGCTTTCAAGATGGCGGGCTTTGTAGTAGAGAAGAAAGGCAACTGTTATCGGCTGGATAAGTCATCGCCTTATTTTAAGAACATTTCCGAGTTGGTACACTTTACCGAGGAAGAAGCCCTCTTACTGAAACAGGCGGTGGAGAGTCTCGACGGAACCAGCGTTATCAAGCAAAATCTGAAGAAAAAACTTTATCATGTTTACGATTACGATATTCTTTCGAAGATTGTGGTGCAGAGCGGTATCGGACAAAATGTGCATAGCCTGTACGAAGCCATCAAAACCCGTCGGCAGGTAGTGCTTAAAGGATATCGTTCGGCGCATAGCCAGCAGGTTTCCGACCGAGCGGTGGAACCGTTCGCTTTTACCGCAAACAACTCCGAAGTGTGGTGTTACGAACTGAAGAGCGGACAGAATAAACTTTTCAAGCTTTCGCGCATACAGTCGGTAGCTGTATTGGATACCACCTGGATTTGTTCCGACAAGCATGCCCAGATATGGACGGATGTGTTTCATATAAGCAGCGACAAGCGTTTACCGGTTACCCTGCGGTTAGGCATGGTGGCGGCAAGTCTCTTGTTGGAAGAGTTTCCTTTGGCCGAATCCGATTTGACGCAAGAAGATGAAAACCATTGGCTTCTGCAGACTGAAGTCTGTCGTTACGAAGGAGTGGGAAGATTTGTTTTAGGACTTTTCGAAGACATTGAGGTGCTAGGGTCACCTGAATTCATTCAATATTTGCAAGATAAAGCTAAAGATTTAACACTAAAAATAGGTTTGTGACGTATTCTGTCACAACGGAGATATTTCTTTGCGTCATAAACTTAAATAAATATCTATTATGAAAAAAGAAATATCCCTCCGCCATTCCCGTACGGACAATGCCAAGAGTATATTAATGAACCATGCCGAACGTATTGCCGGATTCCTCTCCGTACTGGTTGAAGAAGAAATCTCTCCCCTGCAAGTCCTGTATATTCTTCAAGCCGTCCTTTCTTTCATCGTGTTGGTGTTTTCCGTGTGCGTACCGTTGTTATTGCGTCTGTTGATGCTTGCCTGGTTCATTTTTTCGTTGCGGCAGTGCAAACGGGCGGGATTGGGCTGATGGTCTGTCCGGATGGTAGAGAATACTAAGTTTATCAGATTTCTTGCCCTATTCCGGAAGGTTTCCTTGGTTCTCCTCATCCGTTTCTGGGATACCGGCATATGCCTTATGCAGAAAATAGAAAGAAGAATTCCTGGGTCCGGGGTGGGTTAGGATACCCTCCTCTACAAATTGTTTCAGTTTCCTGTTTGCCGTAATGTAAGAGAGTCCGCAACTTGCCGCTAGCTTTTTGCGAGTGATATACGGGTTGTTTTTAAAATGCTCTTTCAGAAAAGTCAGGAGGTCTGCGTCGCTCACCGGCCGAGTGTGCTTAACGTGCGTGCGTTCGAACTTTGTAATACACATAGCCTGGTCGCATTCTTTGTCGGTTCGTAAATTGATACCTTTGTATCGGATGGATTCCGCACGGAGAACTTTCGGGTTATCTACTTTCTCTGATGTGGCGGATAGGCTGAGGTAGCCGATACCGTTCAGGTGAATCCGTTTCCCTTCTTTCAATGCTTCCCTGATTATTTCCGCTATGTTGGTCCATGCGGCCAGGATGGTTGCGCGCGGCATCCGGTTATAGTAAGCTGCTTGTCGTGCAATCTTGTCGATATCCATTTCCCCTTCATGCACAATTCGTGCCGTATACTGCGGTTTCTCTTCCTTTCCCGGTACGATAAAGAAATCATATTTAGCCATAAAACTATTTTTAAGTGTCTATAAAACTACCCTTCGATAGTAATGAAACTACCGGATAAGTCTTTGAATGATAAGCGTAACAGATATCGGATATGAATATGTGTAATATCGGTTATATATATTACTGATATGGAACATATATGTATCTGGTATTTGTAACGTTTACTATCTCCGTGTAAAGATACTACTTTTATTTGAAATGCAGGTTAGTTGTAAGCTGATTACAGATTAATTTTGTGCATACCCTAAGAAGACGCCTAAGTAGTATTAAATCCGATTCTTGTTTCTACGATAGATACTGGCAGGCATCGGATCTGGTTTGGCAATGCTGTCGGTTACCTTGGCTGCTACCTTTCTTCCGGAGTGATGTTGCCTCCTTTGCAAGCTGCCATTGTCGGCAAGTCCGAGAAAGAGGATGCGAATATATTGTTGAATTTTGTACAGACTGGCTTTACCTATCAAACGGATGACGAGCAGTTCGGATACGAAAAACCTTTCTTTGTGGATGAGCTGTTTTATTATCCGGTTTGCGATTGCGAAGACCGTTCGGTGCTGTTCAGCTATTTGGTACGTACGCTTATCGGCTTGGATGTGGTGTTGCTGGACTATCCGAACCCTATTGCCACGGCAGTCTGTTTTAATGAAGACGTAAAAGGAGACTATGTAACATTGAACGGAAAACCCTATATAATTTGCGATCCGACATTTATCAATGCTTCCGTCGGTCAGTCTATGCCGCACTATAAGAATGCGCAGGTGGAAGTTATTCGTTTTTAATTGTATAAATTGGCATTTGTTAGTAAAATTGTTTATATTTGTAAAGTGTAAGAAACAAGAGCTTTTAGGTAGCCGATAGTGTAATATTGAATTAATGCGGGGTGATTGTGGATAGAAGTTGAGTATTTTGCCCGGCAATTGATAATTAAGTCGTTTCTCGTTTTATGACCCTTAATTAAAAAGTAAGGCTGTTTGTGATGAGTTGTTAATGTAAAACTTAATATCTAATGTTATGAAAAAGATATCGAAACTTTTGCTAGGCTCTATAATGGGGCTTTGTTTAGCGGCATTTTCATCGTGCGGAAACGGCGAATTATCTAAAGGGGAAGCTGAAGATGCATTAGAAGATCAGTTAGTTATGTTTCAAGACAGTAGCCAGGTAGTATCGTTGGCTACAGGTTATTACGAAGAGAATGATGAAGACCGGCGTTTTGCTTTGAAGAAACTGGCGGCGGCAGGAATGGTTACCTATAAAGTAGATTTGATTATCGAATCGCGACAAAGTTGGTACTCAGTCCGTAAATATCCTCATTATTTTGTAACGGTAGCTTTAACCGAGGCAGGTAAAAAGTTTGTGGTGAATGAACCTGTTACGGAAATAAAAGATAAAGACATGGAAAATAGGGAAAAGGAAAAAGTTTATCCCGAAGACAGTGTAATTCCGGGCGATGATTTGAACAGCATTTTGCCTCCGCAGGAATCTTCTTCCGAAGAAATAACCGGAAACTTTAATGAATCCGATGTGAATGCTGTTTCGCGTACAAGATCGGCATCTCCTTTGGAACTCAGCGAATATGACAAAGCGAAAGCAAGGGTTTCTATCCGCGAGTATAACTTGCTCTCTCATTTTAATGTGATTGTGAAGATACAGAAAATTTATTGTCCTGAGGAAATGTTGAAAAAAGGGGAAGCGGCTTGCGTTTTCATTTATAAATATGAAGATGTGACTCCTTTTGGCCGTATTCTAAATGGTGTGCAGGAGGGAGATCGTTTCAAGAAAACGGCCACGTTCACGAAATTTATTGGAGCGGGTTGGGAAGTTGCGAATTCATGATAGTACGAAAAACCATAACAGAAAAGGGACGGCTCGAATTGTCCGAAGCCGTCCCTTTTAGTTCTTTTTTGTTAGTCTCTGTTGAATGGAAGAATAGGTGACTGTAAAGTAAATTGATTGAAAGACTATTAGGATTCCTTTTCCATCCTCCTTCTTTTCTCTTTGTCTTATTTCTTTTTCTGCAATGTAATGTGTTGGTAATCAATATGAACGGGGGGGGGGTAAATTTGAATATATTTTTCTATATTGTAGATGGTGAGTGAATCATATTTATTACTATATTTGCGTGCAACATACAAATTGGAACAATGAAAAACGCTGTTAAGATTCGTTTGATAATCGGTATTTTCTTTTCTTTTATCATCGTATTTCCTCTATTTGCTCAAACTAAAGATTATGTTTTGGTTTTGAATTCCATTCATGTGGAGGATACATGGTCAGACTATTTTAATCTGGAACTAAAGAAAAACTTCAAGCAAAAAGATGTTCTGGATTTAAAAACCTATACGCTTTCTCTTCCACTTATAAAGGACGAAAGTGAAATAGAACACATACATAAGGATATACTGGATAAATATAATGCAGTTCCTCCTGTTGCTGTAATTATTTTAGGGGATCCGGCTTGGATTGTTGTCACCCCTTTGTTCGAAAAAGAGTGGAAGGATATTCCGGTTATTCTTTGTTATTCCCGATCGAGAATTCCCCGTTCCGTACGTGTGTTGCTTGATAAAGAACCTCTTACCCCCGAAAATAGTATTGCCATAGAGGATTTTAATAAGAACTATAATGTTACTGTGCTTGAAAATCCTTTCTATCTGGAGGAAACAGTGGATTTGATGCGGAAGCTACAGCCGCAATTGCAGAAACTGGCGTTTGTTTCGGATGACCGTTATATAAGTGTTTATGCCCGTAAGGAACTTACGGAACTCATGGAGAGGCGATATCCGTACCTGAAACTAGAGTTCCTGACGGGAAATGAACTAAACATAGAACAATTATTTGAAAAACTTGATTCGTATGGTCCTGAAGTGGGCATTCTTTTCTTTTCGTGGATTAAATCACCTCAGGAATATAAAAACTTTTATTGGGCCCGGCATTTTAACCGTTGTCTTTCGGCTACGGTTCATTCTCCTATTTATACCGTAGATGATGTGAATCCGGAAAACGGTTCTTTTGTTGGCGGATATTATATCTCGGTGAAAGATTTTACGGAATCGTGTATGGCTGTACTTGAACGAATATTATCCGGAGAGAAAGCTTCTTCCATTCCCCGAAGTGCGGGAGGGAATCCGCGCGCTTATCTGAATTATATGGAACTGCAATGGTTTAATATAAATCCTTCCCTGTATCCTTCGAATGCCTATTATTATAATCGTCCCAAAACATTTCTAGAGAGAAATAAAGCATTGGTTTACGCATGTGTGATTTTTCTATGTGCATGTCTTTTTTTAAAGTTCTGGTATGATTGGCGAAATCGGAAACGGAAATATTTGAATAGACGAATCATTAATGCCTTAAATTATCCGGTATATTGGGTGGATAAAAATGGAATAATTGAAAAAAGGTTGAATAACCCGGGGCAGTCTTATATTGTTTTAAACACAAAAGTAGCTAAGAACTTTTCTGTTCGTCATGCGTTTATTAATAGTGAAGAGTATACGGAATATATTCGTTTAGTTAATCTTGTAATACATACCAAGCAGACGCAAGAAACCGTTGTCTCTGTAAAGGATTATCGGGGAAATATCCGGTATCTATCCCTTCGCATAGTGTATTACAACTCATTTAAAACCTTGGTTTTTGTGTTGGATATATCTGAAAAAGAGAAAGAAAAATGTGAAAGTGAAGAATATCGTTTCTTTTTGGAAACCATACTCGACAATCTTCCTATCCCGGCAGTTGTGAAAGATATGAAGGATGACGGACGTTTTATTATTTGGAATAAACAACTTTCTGAGATTATAGGTATTCAGGCTTCTGAAATAAAAGGAAAAACCTTGTCGGAGCTTCCCGAACATATGAAGAAAATAGTGGATTTTGGTACGGTGGAACCGTCTCTTCCGAAAAATAAACCCGTGTCTTTCCTTAAAGAAATGGAATGTGCGGATGGAAGTAAAAAGGTAATGTCGATCTACGATATTTTAATATCTTATAAAGAAAGCAAATGCTGGTTAGTAGGTTCGGCTATCGATGTAACGGAATTGGAGATGCGTAAGAAAGAATTGGAAATGTTAAATCAGCAATATGATCTGATATTGAGGGCTATTGGGGCCATGCCGTGGACTTGGGATGTGAAGACGGGAATTTTGCAGTGCGACCGTACGTATGTGTCCCATAAATACGGCATTACTAAGAGTTTGATTGGAAAGACCGAACAGGAACATTACGACCAGATAGCTCCGGAACATCGGGAACGAATCCGTACGGCATTTAATAAATTGTATACCGGTGAGTTACAGATTATCAACGAAGAGTATCCGGTGTATTATTCGGAGTATGATTCTTACTTATGGGTGGAAAGTTTTGTAGTGGTGAGTCAAAAAGATGCTTCGGGCAGGCCGTTGATGTATGTGGGTGCAACGACTGTAATCGATGAGCGGAAGAAATTAGAAACGGAACTTTTCCGTGCAAAGGAAAAAGCGGAGGAATCGAACAAGTTAAAATCTGCTTTTCTGGCTAATATGAGTCATGAAATCCGTACGCCTTTAAATGCTATTGTAGGCTTTTCCGCTTTATTGGCTGAGATGAATAAATCCTCGGAAAGCAGTCAGTATATTCAAATTATAGAAAATAACAACCGTGTTTTGTTGCAATTAATAAATGATGTGCTGGATCTCTCCAAAATAGAATCGGGCATGATGGAATTTGTATATGGAAACGTGGATATAAACGCGTCTCTATCTTGTTTAGTCTCATCTTGGGTGATGAGGATGCCGGATGGAGTGCAAATACTCTTTGACCCTGCGCTTGAAGAGTGCCGTTTGAATACCGAAGAGAACCGTTTAATGCAGGTGATTAGTAATTATGTTTCGAATGCGGCGAAACATACCGAATCGGGAACCATTACAGTAGGATATTATCCTCCCCAAAACGGAAATATACGTTTCTTTGTCAGAGATACCGGTGTGGGAATTCCTTCCGATAAATTATCTATGGTTTTCGATCGGTTTGTAAAATTGGACAGCTTTAAACAGGGGACGGGATTAGGACTTTCCATTTGCCAGATGATTGCCGAATATATGAAAGGAAAAGTAGGCGTGGAGTCGGAATTGGGAAAAGGATCGGAATTCTGGTTTGAGATTCCTTATCAACCAGCAATATGAGAATAGAACTCTGACAGAAAGTTTTTTTTGTCCTGTTTTTTATATATTTTGTAGGAGTATAACTAACTGAAATATAGTGCGGGGGGGGGTAAAATTTAATAAGATATTTTTGTGTACAGTTTAGTAGGTAATCTCGCTTATATTATTATCTTTGCATTTGTTACGGAGCATTGATATAATTTAAACTATGATAATAAAGAGAAACCGGCTGATAGGAGTTTTTTGTTGTCTTCTTATCACAGTATCGGAATGGGCGCATGCTGAGAATTACATTTTAGTGCTTAATTCTATTAGTAGGGAAGATACGTGGACGGAACATTTTAATTTGGAACTTAAGAGAATATATAATCAGCAAAGAAATATTAATTTAGAAATTTATGCCCTTCCGGATCCGTTTGAAACGAAAGCGGGAGATGTACCTAAGTTACAGAAACAATTATTGGAGAAATATGCGAATTCTCCGTTAGCTGTAGTTGTAGTAGGTGATCCGGCATGGATGGTATATGCTCCGTTGTTTAGCAATGAATGGAAAGATATTCCCGTCGTTCTCTGTTATTCCCGGTCTCGCATACCTTCATCTTTGGACATATTGTTTAACAAAGTACCTCTTACGGAAGAAAACAGTATCCCTATTGAGGAATTTAATAAGCCTTACAAGGTCACAGTATTGAAGAACCCCTTATTTTTAATGGAGAATATCAATCTGATTAGGCGGATGCAACCGCAGATGCAAAAGCTGGTTTTCATTTCCGATAGTCGTTATATCAGTGCTTCTATCCGAACCGAGCTCCTTAATTTGATGCGGAAACATTATTCGGACTTGGAGCTGGAACTGTTGACTGAAAATGAGATAAGTACGGAGCAGTTGATGGATAGGCTTCACTCGTATGGCCCAGCTGACGGAATCTTGTTTTATTCGTGGGTGAAACCGGTTAAAGAAGAGAACCCGTCTTATATAGACCGTCATTTTAACCATACTCTTTTTGCTGCGGCGCAGACTCCTATATTTACGGTACATGATATAAATCCGGTTTCTTCCGGATTTGTGGGTGGATATTATATATCAGTAGAAGATTTTGCAGAGTCGTGTATGGCTGTTTTGGATAAGTTGCTTGCCGGGAAATCTGCTACTTCCATTCCGCCTAGTTCGGGAGGGGTTCCTCGCGCATATTTGAATTATTCTACCTTGCAATGGCTGGATATTCCTTCGGATTTATATCCTTCGGACGCTTCATATTATAATAGACCATCGCATTTCTTTGAAAGAAACCGTTGGTTGATGTATATTTTGCTCTTTTTATCGGGATTGTTTTTTATAATGAAGTATATATCCAGGCAGCGTAATAAAAAACGGAATGTTTTGAACCGTTATCTTCTTAAAATGCTGGATTCGCCAGTATATATGCTGGATAAAAACGGAAATATACTGGAAGAACTGAATGATTTGCATAGATCATACGATGTGTTGAAGCAAAGAAATGAAAGCGGTTTTTCCTTTAAGAAACTGTTTGTGGATGAGAAAGAATATGTTCGCTATATACGGTTGATAAACTTTGTAATATGGACCGGAAAAGTAAGAGAAAAAATTATACGTTTAAGAGAAAGCTCGGACGAGGTTCGTTACTTATTTACACGGATTGTGCGTTGTGATCAGGAAAGAGTCCTTGTGATGATTTCCGATATTTCGGAAAAGGAGAAAAATAGGAGGGAAAGTGAAGAATACCGTTTTTTCTTGAAAACGATTCTTGAAAATCTGCCCATATCTGTTTTTGTAAAGGATATGAAAGTAGGCGGACGTTTTACGGTTTGGAATAAGCGCTTGTCGGAAGTGTTGGGAATTCCGGCTTCCGATATAAAAGGAACAGGGTCGGAGGCACTTCCAAAACATATAAGACAAATTACGGATTTCGAAAACGACGGAGATATTCCTTCGGATAAAGCCACTCCGGTTCCTTTGCTTCGAGAGTTGGAAGGGACGGATGGCCATAAAAAGGTTTTGTCGGTGTTTCATTCGTTAATTTCATATCGGGATCAAAAGTGCTGGCTGGTTGGTTCGGTTATTGATATAACGGAGCAGGAGACCCGCAAGAAAGAACTGGAGAAGTTGAACCGCCGCTATGATTTGATGCTGAGAGCTATGGGTGCAATGCCGTGGACTTGGAACTTGCAGACCGGCAGACTGGAGTGCGATCGGAACTATATACCTGAAAAGTTCCATTTTACCAAAGGTATTATTTATAAAACGGAAGAAGAGCATTATAGCCAGATAGTATCGGAGCATAGGGAACGTTTTCGTTCCGCGGTGCATCGTTTATGTTCCGGTGAAATCATGTTAATGAATGAAACTTATCAAATATATTATCCTGAATCTGACGAGCCTTTATGGGTGGAAAGCTGTGTGGTGGTAGGACAGCGAAATGCGGTGGGACATCCGCTGGAGTTGGTAGGTACTACTATCATTGTCGACGAGCGTAAGAAAATGGAAAAGGAATTGCTTTATTCGAAGGAAAAAGCCGAGGAAGCAAATCAAATGAAATCGGCATTCCTGGCTAATATGACACACGAAATCCGTACTCCGTTGAGTGCGATTACTGGTTTTTCTTCATTATTGGCTGCTAGCAGCAATACACCCGAAAATCAGGAATATATCCAAATTATTGAGAATAACAGTCGCATTTTGCTCAAGTTAGTAAATGATGTGTTGGATATGTCGAAAATAGAATCGGGAACGCTTGAGCTCGTTTATAACAATGTGAACGTGAACGCTTCTCTTGCCGATTTGGTGTCGTCGTGGAGAATGCGGATAACTCCCGAAGTGACGATTTGTTTCGAACCGGCTATGGATTATTGCATTTTACGCACCGATGAAGTGCGTTTGCTGCAAATAATGGGCAATTATATTTCCAATGCTGTGAAGTATACCGAGAAAGGGACAATTACTTTAGGGTATGATAGGCCTGTCGGCAATTCTATCCGTTTTTATGTAAGGGATACAGGCTCCGGTATTCCGGCGGATAAGCTCTCGACCGTATTCGAACGCTTTGTGAAGTTGGATAGTTTTAAACAGGGTACAGGTCTTGGCTTGTCAATCTGTAAAATGATTGCCGAACGCATGGATGGAAGGGTAGGAGCCATATCGGAAGAAGGACAGGGTTCCGAGTTCTGGTTTGAACATCCTTACAACCCGGTTTCATGATGTAGGTTCTGGTTTGAACATCCTTAGAGTTCGGTTTCATGATATAGAGTTCTGCTTCGTAAAGCAATCCCCATGTTTGTGTCATTTTCATCCGGCCTCTGATAGCGTAATCAAGGAGGACAAGTCTGGCTCCATCGAAGGAATTTGAGAAGTGGGTTTGACTTATTTTGCTGATAGATTGATGAAATAGTAAAGGAGATGAAACTTGGTTACCTTACTAATTTTACTAAAAAAGAACGCTTTTAACCACTTTTTTCTGTAATTTTGCACACTTCTTAAAAGGTAACTTTAAAATAGATATATTATGGGTAAAAAGGCTCTTTTAATGATCCTCGATGGTTGGGGACTAGGCAAACACGGTAAAGCTGACGTGATTTTTAATACTCCGACTCCTTATTGGGATAGTTTGGTTGCGAATTATCCTCATTCGCAGCTTCAAGCCAGTGGCGAGAATGTGGGATTGCCCGACGGACAAATGGGTAACTCCGAAGTAGGTCACTTAAATATCGGTGCCGGACGTATTGTTTACCAAGATTTGGTAAAGATTAATCGTGCTTGCGCGGACAACAGCATTCTAAAGAATAAAGAAATCGTTTCTGCTTTTTCTTACGCAAAAGAGAATGGAAAGAATGTACACTTTATGGGATTGACTTCTAATGGGGGTGTACACAGTTCATTAGATCATTTGTTTAAACTTTGCGATATTGCAAAAGAATACGAGTTGGAAAATACCTTTATCCATTGTTTTATGGACGGCCGGGATACTGACCCGAAGAGCGGCAAGGGATTTATCGAAGAATTGGAAGCGCATTGTGCCAAGTCGGAAGGAAAGGTAGCATCGATTATCGGACGTTATTATGCTATGGACCGTGACAAACGTTGGGAACGCGTAAAAGAAGCTTATGATTTGTTGGTAAACGGGGTAGGCAAGAAAGCCGATGATATGGTGAAGGCAATGCAGGAATCTTATGATGAAGGAGTTACGGATGAATTTGTCAAACCTATTGTGAATGCCAAAGTGGACGGTACCATCAAGGAAGGGGATGTAGTGATCTTCTTTAATTATCGTAATGACCGTGCGAAGGAACTGACTGTTGTACTTACCCAGCAGGATATGCCGGAGGTGGGTATGCACACTATTCCGGGGTTAAGGTATTACTGTATGACTCCCTACGATGCTTCGTTCAAAGGCGTACACATCTTATTCGACAAGGAGAATGTGCAAAACACTTTGGGCGAGTATCTTGCTTCTCAAGGTAAGACACAACTTCATATAGCCGAAACGGAAAAGTATGCGCATGTAACGTTTTTCTTCAATGGGGGCCGCGAAACTCCCTATGATAAGGAAGACCGTATTCTCGTACCCTCTCCTAAGGTTGCTACGTACGACTTGAAACCGGAAATGAGTGCTTATGAAGTGAAAGATAAGTTAGTGGCAGCTATCAACGAAAATAAATATGACTTTATTGTGGTGAATTTTGCTAACGGCGATATGGTGGGACATACAGGTGTATACGAAGCCATTGAGAAGGCTGTGGTTGCTGTGGATGCGTGTGTGAAAGATACCATCGAAGCCGCTAAAGCAAACGGTTACGAGGCCATTATCATTGCCGATCACGGTAATGCGGATAATGCGGTGAATGCTGACGGAACACCCAATACAGCTCACTCTTTGAATCCGGTACCTTGTGTTTATGTAACGGAAAACAAAGATGTTAAGATAGAGGACGGTGTGCTTGCTGATGTCGCTCCTACTATTCTGCATATCATGGGATTATCTCAACCGGCTGAAATGACCGGAAATGATTTGATTAAGAAATAATAACTGATAGTTTACATAATCGGAATCTCATCACTTAGGACCTTAGTACAAGGCGGGTGATGAGATTCTTTGTAAAAAAAGGCTGAATTATAGAGGATGTTCTTGGTTGCTTCCCTTGTTCTCTTCCTTTTTTAAAGGGGTTGTAAGAGGAGGCGTCTTTAAGGAAAATGTAAGAATGGCTTCCTATAGTCGGTTAATAGATATACATATTAATAATAACCTTAATTGGGGATTTCGTAAATCATGATTCAAATAGGTGATGTAGTTGTTTCATTGGATGTTTTAAAAGAAAAATTCTTGTGCAATCTGGATGCTTGCAAGGGTGCGTGTTGCATAGAAGGAGATGCCGGGGCTCCGGTGGAGCTGGATGAAATAGAGAAACTGGAAGAGGTTCTTCCGGTTATTTGGGATGAGCTGTCTCCCCAAGCGCGTGAAGTGATTGATAAGCAAGGTGTGGTCTATACCGATCAGGAGGGCGATTTGGTTACTTCTATTGTAAACAACAAAGATTGCGTTTTCACCTGTTATGATGAAAAAGGCTGTTGCTATTGTGCTATAGAGAAAGCTTACCGGGAAGGGAAAACGGACTTCTACAAGCCTGTATCGTGCCATCTTTACCCTATCCGTGTGGGAGATTACGGAGTATATAAGGCGGTAAATTATCATCGTTGGGATGTTTGTAAAGGCGCGGTGCTGTTGGGAGAGAAAGAAAATGTTTCGGTTTATAAGTTTTTGAAAGGACCTTTAATTCGTAAGTTTGGCGAAGAATGGTATAAAGAATTGGAAGAGGTTACAGAGGAACTTATCCGGCAGAAGATGATTTAGAGATGCCGGGATGTTTGGAGACGCTGAGACTCAATTTAAAAGGAACGAATCTTCACATTGAAATTTGACGATCTCTGTCTGTAATGAAGAAGACATATTATTGTCCTCCTTCCCCCAAAAAAGTTTGATACGGCTCTTTTAGTTTACACTTCACTGATATAAACGGTATTTCTTTTTTCGCAGTTACGGAGAAAGAAATGCGCAACTGCGGCATGGGTTACTGCATATGGGTTTAACCGCCCTTAATCACAGAGAAACTGCGCCCATTTCTCCTCCAACCAATTGGTCTGCTCTTTGGTTAAACACAACTGTTGCCGGTGTGCCGGAAAAAGGCAATATGGATAGAATGTGCAACCGATATATTAAAAGGTCAACTTTGCACTTCTAAAGTTGCCCTTTAACCTTTTAAACCTTAACTTTTGAAGCGTAAAGAAAGGATATTCAGAAAATGGAAAATATAAGGCAACTATATCATTGCGAATGAGTTGCCTTTTTTGTATCTTTAATCATTCCCCCCCCAAAAAAAAAACAATACGATTTGACGGCCCAAACGGGAGAAATCCAAAATAAAAATGTCATCTGGAATGAGAAGAAAGATCATTCACAAATGACATTTTTAATTTTTAGAGCATTTTCTGAATCTCCTCAAGAAGACTATAACTTTCTGTCGGTTGGTGTTTCAGACGAATTTTAACTTTATCCTTAGTAACCAAAGGTCTGATTCCGCTTTTCTTGTCTATTTAAGAAAGATAACTCCTTTAGAACAGTCGAATGTTTGTTCTGCCTTATTGTATCGAATGGTAGAAAGAATCAATATACAAGAATCGTTCTTTACTACGAACGGGGTAAGATCATGTGAGGAAGTCTCTTCCCATGAAAGAATGCTCTGTAGATAAGGCCTGAACTGTTTTTCCTTATTAAAGGTAAGTATCACTTTCTGCGTATTCTTTTCTTGTACTTGAACGATTGTATCATTGGAGTTTGAGAAATGATAAGCATATTTGCTGCCATATGTTACCGGGGAATAATGACGGTAGCCCTCCGGAACGGCTATCGGTTCGGTGTAGGTTACTTGTGCATATCCATGTTCGGTCTTTTGCCCGGGAGTGTGATAGGTTAAAAAGGATTTTCCGTATAGTTTCGTTGTTTCTTCCGTTCCGAGTTGTCGGCGTAAATAGTCGAAGCAGTCGTTCAACTGTTTGCAATTCTCTATGCTGGCAGAATCTTTGGCTTCATACAAAGTGGGGAAGTCTATACTTTGCGTGGACTCATTCCATATGTTTAGTGTGCGTGCATAGTGTTCCAAGCGATTTTCTTGTGCAGCGATACCGATACTTTTTGCTGAAATATAAGGACTGAAAGTCAGTATGGCAATGCATGCGGAACTGATAAGAAGCATTAACCGGTAGTTCCCTAATCGTTTGGAAAGAAGGAATATCATATACATTGTCATCAGAATGCCCGCAGCAAACAGGTATACGCGCGATTCGGTCCAGCTATAGGTGTAAATGCGTTCGATGGTTCCTATCCAGAAAATAATCAGGGGAGGAAGTGCAATAAAGCTGAAATGGTTATAAAACCAGTCGTAATATCGTCTCGAAACGATAAGTTGAGCCATTCGTCCGCCTAAAGCGGTAATGACGAATGCCAGTACCATATATGCTATTCCTCCTTTGGGTAGCTCTTGATTCCAGGCAATGGTTATGAAATAAAGGTAAAGGATACCGGTATAGGCAATGAGAGCCGGAGATAGAATAAAGTTTAAAACGATTTCTAGGAATTTATCCGGTTGCCAGCTTTCCGATCTCTTTTGCTGGAAATAGCAGAATAGGAGCGGACAGACAAGAAAACAGTTAAATATGCCCACATATTGCGGGAACTTCCATTTGTCGCTGAGGCTGAAAATGAAAAGAACCGATGAGTAGATGAGAATACAAGCCAGATAAAATAGAATACAAAAGAGTACCGACATGCTCAGATGGTACAGTGTTTGGAAAACGTTTTCCGAAAAAGACCGGTTGTTTTTACTGTCGCGGTTAATCATTAATACAAAGAAACTTAACAACAAGGTAAATCCGTATCCGATGGAAAGCATAAACGTGTTGAGGTTGATAAACAAGAAAGGGATAAAAATAAGGAGTGAAGCAAAATACAAGTATTTCTTTCTGAGATAGGTTCGGCACCAATAAACCAATATAAATAATGCGGGAAAGAGAAACAATATGTTCGTAATATTATTTTCGTAGGATACGGTAAGACTGCTATCTTGTGCGATGTTCCGGTCGTATGCCTGATAGTAATTACTACGGTTCGCGTCGTCGATGATGTAAAGGATAAAAAAGATAACTCCCAGTATACTTTCTATCGGAAAGTTTCTCAGGCATTGTTCTATTCCATTTTTTAGGCTAAGGATTCTTTGTTTCATCTTGCTTGTGTTTGGTTAAACAAAAGAGCGCTGATTTAAAACCTTTTCCGGTTCAAATCAACGCTCTTGTTGCATTATTTATGAATGTATTTTATGCGTCAATATTTGCATATGTCGCATGACGTTCGATGAAGTCGCGGCGCGGACCAACATCGTCACCCATCAGCATGGAGAAGATGTAATCTACTTCGGCCGCATTTTCGATAGTTACCTGTTTCAGGATGCGCGTTTCCGGATTCATTGTCGTTTCCCAAAGTTGTTCCGGATTCATTTCACCCAAACCTTTGTAACGCTGTGTATGAATTCCACTTTCGCTGCCTGCTCCATATTTCTCGATAAAGCGCAAACGATCTTCTTCGGTATAACAATATTCTTTTACTTTACCTTTGCTGCATAAATACAACGGCGGATTGGCAATGTATACATAGCCTTGTTGAATCAGTTCAGGCATATAACGGTAGAACAAAGTCAGAATCAGGGTGTCGATATGAGAACCATCGACATCGGCATCGGTCATCAGAATCACTTTGTGATAACGCAACTTATCGATATTTGCCGATTTACTGTCTTCTCCATCTACACCGTAACGTACACCCAACGCTTGGATGATATTGTTTACCTCGTCGCTCTCGAATGCTTTGTGCCACATGGCTTTTTCTACGTTTAGGATTTTACCTCTCAACGGTAAGATAGCCTGGAATGCACGACTGCGTCCTTGTTTGGCAGAACCGCCTGCCGAATCTCCCTCGACAAGGAATAATTCGCATCTTTCCGGATCTTTATCGGAACAGTCTGCCAGTTTGCCCGGCAGTCCGCCGCCGCTCATAGGGCTTTTCCTCTGAACCGACTCCCGTGCTTTGCGTGCGGCAATACGTGCCGTAGCCGCTAACACCACCTTGTCGACAATCATCTTGGCTTCTTTCGGATGCTCTTCCAAATAGTAAGTAAGAGCTTCTCCAACAGCCTGTTGTACAGCTCCCATTACTTCGTTGTTACCCAACTTAGTTTTTGTCTGACCTTCGAATTGAGGTTCCGCAACTTTAATGGAGATTACGGCGGTGAGTCCCTCGCGGAAGTCTTCTCCGGCAATTTCCACCTTCGCTTTCTCCAAGGCTTTACTGTCTTCGGCATATTTCTTCAACGTACGGGTTAATGCCATACGGAAACCGGCCAAGTGTGTACCACCTTCAATCGTATTGATGTTGTTTACATAGGAATGGATGTTTTCGTTGTACGAAGTGTTATACATGATAGCCACTTCAATAGGAATTCCTTGTTTTTCTGTATTTAGATAAATCACATCGTTGAACAAATGTTCACGTGAGGAATCGATAAAGCGGACAAATTCCCTCAAGCCTTCTTCTGAGTGAAATACCTCTTTTTTGAAACTTCCGTCTTCTTCTTTTTCTCGACGGTCGGTCAAGGTGATAGTGATTCCCGCATTCAGATAAGCCAACTCGCGCATGCGGGTTTCCAGAATGCTATATTTATATTCCGTACTGATGAAAATGGACTTGTCCGGCCAGAAGGTTTGTTTAGTGCCCGTGTAGTCACAAGTTCCCACTTCTTTCACGGCATAAACGGGCTTCCCGCATGAATATTCTTGCTGGTATATTTTTCCGTTACGAAATACTTGAGAAATCATTTTGGTAGAGAGGGCGTTTACACACGATACGCCTACACCATGTAAACCACCTGATACTTTGTACGATCCCTTATCGAATTTACCTCCCGCATGCAGCACCGTCATCACGACTTCCAAGGCCGATTTGTGTTCTTTTTCGTGCATATCCACCGGAATGCCGCGGCCATTGTCTTGTACGGTAATTGAATTGTCTTCGTTAATGGTGACTTCTATATGTGTACAAAAGCCTGCCAAGGCTTCGTCAATAGAGTTATCTACAACTTCATAAACCAGATGGTGTAATCCTTTTTCGCTGATATCGCCAATGTACATGGCCGGGCGTTTGCGAACCGCTTCCAAACCTTCAAGAACCTGAATGTTTTCGGCGGAATAGTTGCCCTCGTTGTTCGTAATTTGCTCTTCTGTCATGGAATTAATATTCAAATAAATAACGAACAAAAATACGAAAAATCCTTGGAATTTGCTACTTAAAAGGTGTAAAAAAACTTATAATTTTGTGTGGTTAAGCGTCTTGATTAAATACGCTTCTTAACGGAGGTAAGAAGGAATTGGAATGAAAGAAACGAACAAAGGCCGGATTAAATAATCCAGCCTCCTATATCTTAATGAGAAATATAAGTCTACAGAATTAAGCTAACTTGTTAATGTATACAGACAATTTAGACTTTAAGTTTGCAGCTTTGTTTTTGTGGATAATGTTTCTCTTAGCTAACTTATCCAACATTTTCTGCACACTCGGATACATTGCAGCTGCTTCTGCTTTGTCAGTAGTTGCACGAAGCTTTCTAACAGCATTTCTCATGGTTTTAGCATAATATCTGTTATGAAGTCTTCTTTTCTCTTCTTGTCTAATTCTTTTTATTGATGATTTATGATTTGCCATCTCGACTAATCTTTTATTTGTTCTTTAATTCGTTTTTATTGTAGCCCGTGGGGGAATCGAACCCCCCTTTCAAGAATGAAAATCTTGCGTCCTAACCGATAGACGAACGGGCCATCCTTTTGCTTTCGCTTTGCATTCGAAGGAGACTTTCCTTGTTTGCGGATGCAAATGTAGAGACTATTTTTGAATTGGACAAATATTCTAATGAGAATTTTTATATCTTTTTTCATCTTTGTTCTATTTGATCTGTTTACTTTATTGATTATCAATATGATAATACTTTTTCAATTTTCTTTCTTTTGGCAAACATTTTGAGGAGAAATTGTATTCCAATGGCTTTTTTTGTAGATTTGTACGCAGGAAATAAGATGAAAGAAAGATGTTGCAAAAGATAAAAGGCGTAGTATTGCATTCGTTGAAGTATAATGATACTTCTCAAATTGTGGATATTTATACGGAACAACATGGGCGTGTTTCGTATATGGTACCTGTTTCCCGTTCTAAAAAGTCGGGGGTGCGTGGCGCGCTTTTTTTGCCTCTTGCACTGATTGAGTTCGAATCGGATTACCGTCCCAATGTGTCTATTCACCGAATGAAAGAAGTCAAAGCGGCTTATGTGTTCCGTTCTTTGCCATATGATCCCTATAAATCGGCCATCGCCCTTTTTCTTTCGGAGTTTCTTTACAGGGCTTTGCGTGAAGAGGCGGAAAACCCTCCGTTGTTTGCTTACCTTATACATTCTATTCAGTGGCTGGACATGTGTGAGCGAAGTTGTGCTAACTTTCATTTAGTATTCCTGATGCGGCTTTCCCGGTTTCTGGGACTTTACCCTAATTTGGAGGATTATTATCCGGGTGCGTGCTTCGATTTAAGGAATGCTTGTTTCACGGGGACACTTCCTTTGCATTCCGACTATATAGCTCCCGAGGAGGCTTCCCGTCTGGTGACTCTGATGCGGATGAATTACGATACCATGCATCTTTTCGAGATGAGCCGTACGGAACGGGTGCGTTGTCTCGAGGTGATGAACCAGTACTATCGTTTACATGTCCCCGGTTTTCCTCAGTTGAAGTCTTTGGATGTACTGAAAGAGTTATTCGGGTGATTTTTGTCCTTGGTGGGCGTTCGTTTAGTTTGTTTTCCTCAGTTGAAGTCTTTGGATGTACTGAAAGAGCTATTCGGATGATTTTTGTCCTTGGTGGGCTTCATTTAGTTTGGTTTTTTTTGGTGGCTGTATAAACCACTTCTTTTTGACACGAAAAAACGCCGATTAGCTTTGTAACGTTGATAGATGTACGTTGTAACGTGGAACAGTCTGCATCCTGATATGAAGGTTGCAATGTTATCTCGTAGGGAAGTCTATGTTTTAATCTTGCAACTGCGGAGCGCATAATTAGTTATACTCAGCCACATTCCTAGTTATTCGTATAGCATTATTAGTCATATACTTTACCATATTACTGGTTATTCGCATAACATTGCTAGTCATACTCAGCCGCATTCCTAGTTATTCGTATAGCATTATTAGTTATACACTTTACCGTATTACTGGTTATTCGCATAACATTGCTAGTCATACTTAGCCACATTCCTAGTTATTCGCATAGTATATTATTAGTTATGTGCCACAACATTATATGTTATTATTCCATTATGCAAATGCTGTATTTATTCGTAGTTCGGCATGTGGAAACCTGAGGACCTTAGTTCCCAGAAGAAGCCTGATTGTCTGAAGAGAATATTTACCTGCAGATTGATTTTTCCCGTTCCTTCGGAATTTTAGTAGGAAAGAAAACAGGAATGCCTGGCGATTTATGGGCGCCTTGCATTCCTGCATATTAATAAGGGGAGTGTTATAGTTTGTTGTTTTTAGAATGTATATCCTAAGCGGAAATAGGGTGGAACGGTTTATCCCAGCAGCTGTTTTACCATAGCAGAGATGGCACGCCCTTCGGCTTTACCTGCCAGTTTCTTGGAAGCTACTCCCATTACTTTACCCATATCTTTTCCACTGGTAGCACCCGTTTCGGCGATGATTTCTTTCAAAGCCGCTTCCAGTTCTTCTGGGGTCATTTGTTTAGGCAGATATGCTTCGATGACGGCAACCTGTTCCAATTCGCCTTGTGCTAAGTCTTCACGTCCTTGCCCTTTATAAATCTCAGCGGAATCTTTGCCTTGTTTTACCAGCTTCTGCATAATTTTTAATGCGGCATCATCGGTCAGCGTATCGTTTGCACCCGGAGCGGTTTTAGCTTCGAGGAAGAATTTTTTTACGTTGCGCAAGGTTTCGAGTTTCACCTTGTCTTTGGCTTTCATAGCTTCTTTAATGTCATTACTGATTTGCTCAAATAAGTCCATAGTTATATATATATTAAATGAATAATTCTTTGTTTAAGTTCTCTTTCCTTCCGTTAGAGGAATAAAGCTTTCTCGCTTTGAGGCTGTTCCCGGTTTAAAAGGTAATTGTTGTTATTTCCGCCTCTCCTTCTGTGCTATTGGCCGGACTCTCTTTTTCCTTACGTTTGTTCTCCAGTTCATTCAATTCTTTGGAGGTACGTAAGTAAGTAGGAGAATTCTCGATACCGTAAATCAGTTCATCGTTATCCATATCCGTTTCTTGCAAAATGAAAGAACGGACGGTTCGTTTAGGTGCCAGTTTGCTTTTTCCGTAGAACTTCTCCAAGATGGCTTGTTCTTCTTCTTCTCTTTCCTGGCGTTCCCGTTCGGAGAGAATTTTTTGTTGGACGTTACGTGCTTCAATAGCTTCTTCCATACCCGGAATATTACCCATTCCGAATCCGGTAGCCAACACGGTAATTTTTACTTCGTCTTTCAGATTATCGTCTTCGGCAAGTCCCCAAATCACTTCGATATCGCTGGTTTCGAATTTGTCCATAAACTTGTCCAACTCTTCCAGTTCTTCTACAATCAGAGGTTTTTCGATGCTTTGATAGATATTGAAGAGAATCTTCTTCGAATTGTAAATGTCGTTATCGTTCAACAATGGGGAGTGCAATGCGTTCTCGATAGCATTCTCCAATCGTTTCTCGCCGGAACCGATACCGTAACTCATAATAGCCACGCCACCGTCTTTCAGTATCTTGCTCACATCGCGGAAATCGAGGTTGATGATACCTTCCATCGTGATGATTTCCGCAATACTCTTTGTGGCGGTAGTCAAAGTTTCGTCTACCACCCGGAAGCCTTCTTTAACGGGGAGGTTCGGATAAATCTCGAGCAGACGTTCGTTGTTGATTACCAGTAATGCATCCACATTCTTGGCTATTTCTTCCACCCCTTTCAAGGCTTGAATAATTTTCTTCTTTTTCTCGAATTTGAAAGGAATCGTTACGATACCGATGGTAAGGATACCCATTTCTTTGGCGATGCGTGCCACTACGGGCGCGGCTCCCGTGCCGGTGCCTCCGCCCATGCCGGCAGTGATGAACACCATCTGTGTCTCGTCGCGGAACAGGTCTTTGATATCCTCAATACTTTCTTCTGCTGCCGAACGTGCCACATCCGGGTCGTTTCCGGCGCCGAGTCCTTTGGTCGTTTCGCGTCCTAGTTGTATCTTGATAGGGATATCCGAGTTGATCAATGCTTGTTTATCAGTATTGCACAACACAAAAGTTACATCATGTATCCCTTCTTTGTACATGTTCTTCACGGCATTGCTGCCACCGCCTCCAACACCAATCACTTTGATAATGCTTGGTGAGTTTGTCGGTAAATCGAAAGGCATTATTTCATCTGTCATAATGGTCTGATATTTATAGGGTGATGTATTTTTATTCTTCTTTTAGCATGTCTTCACTGAATTTCTTGAGTTTACGTCCCCAAACGTTGATGAAGCTGTTTTCTTTCTTTTCCTCTTTTTGCTTTTCAAGCATTTTCTCGGCTTCTTTGATATGACGTCCTTCGGGGTAAGCTCTTTGGTATCTTTTCCATTGTTTGTTTGCCTTGCATGTTTCCCAAAAGTTATCATCTTCTTTATCGAGACGCTCTTGTTCAGCCAGACGGATAGCTTCTTCGGCTTCATCGACATGGCGGCCTTTGGGGTATTCGTTCAGATACTTTTCCCATTCCTCATTGTCCTGACAAATCTTCCAGAAGTCATCGTCTTGAGCTATCAACTCTGCTTCTTTTTCTTTTTCTATCCGTTCTCTTTCAAACTGTTCTTTCTCGGTAGAGTCTATTTTATCTTCGTTCGGAATTTCATCGAACAAGCTGACCGGAACTTTGGGAACTTCCATCTCACAACAATTTTCTTTTCCGGCTGCAAGCAGTCCGAAGGCTGTGTTCAACATGCCATTCTTCACTAACAGTTCGGGGCGGGTAGCTCTGATTTCCCATTGTACGAAATTAGCAATACGCACTTTGTTTGTTTTGTGTTTCAGAGTGAACACCTCGGTAAGTTTCTTCAAATTCGCGCCGCCTCCGGTTAAGATGGCTCCGGCTGTCAGTTTATCGCGGTAACCCGATAAATCTATCTGATTGAATACGTTGGCGATAATCTCTTCCATACGGGCTTCCACAATATCGTTCAATGTCTTGGCAGAGATGATCCGCTTCTCATCTATGGAATAGGTCTTGTTTTCTTGTTCCTTGTCTTCCGGATCGGTGTATGCGCATCCATATTTGATTTTCAGCGTTTCAGCATCCCGCTCTTCCATCTGCATGCTGCAAATATCTTTAGTAAGATTGTTTCCTCCCAAAGGCAATACGGCGAGATGCCTTAATATGTCATTTTTGTAAATGGCAACCGTTGTGGTATCTGCTCCAAAGTCAACCAATACACATCCCGAACGCTTTTCCACGTCGGTTAATACGGCATCCGCCATCGTCATGGGAGCAATCAGGAAACCGGCAATATCGATATTCGCCTGTTTAAAAGAGGTAAGCAAATTTTGCTTAACCGATGAACGGGCGACGATATTCAGGAAATGTCCTTCAATCAGGTTGCTTACCATACCGATCGGATCGGTTATATAACTGTTTTTCACCTTGTACTCTTGTGGAACGACATCCAGAATTTCCAGTTCGGCATATGGAGTATGCAAATTGCTTTCCATAATAGAGTCGATCAGATCTTTCTGGATCTTGGTTTCTTCTTCTATTTGGCGAATAATGAAATTCTTTTTCGAACGCAACGACTGCCCGCCGATGCCTACATACACTTTAGCAATGGAGGCGTCCAGTTCGGCTTCCAGCTTATTGATGATGGAAGTAAGGCTGAGGGCCATTTTGTCGATATTGTATATAATACCCTTTCGGATAAATGAAGAGGCTTCTTCCCTTGCATAAGCAAAAATCTGTATGCTCCCGTCATTATTCTTCTTTCCGGCTATTCCTGTGATTTTAGACGAACCTAGTTCGATAGCCACGATGAAATCTTTTGCTGTCATATCTTACTTCTCCTTTTTGGTGCAAATTACTTGATTATTAAACTCCAGGCTGATACGAGAATATTTATTCCATCCTACTTTATTCAGCGCTTTTTCGTAGAAAGCTTTTAGTCTGGATAATTTCTTCTCAAATTGATCCGGCTTTCCTAAAAATACAATATGGTCCCCCACGCGTGGAACCAGTTCCAGTTCTTTTTCCGGTGTTACGTTGATTTGTTGGATCTGCGCATTCCAGAATTTGTCTTTTTGTAAAAACATACCAAGTTCATACAACTCTTTACATGCCATAGCCTTGTCGATATTTCCCGTAGCTACAGCCAGATAGGCGGCACACTGTACTTGAGGCATTATTTTTCCTTTGCTGTCGACAAAGTAGCTTTCTCCGCTACTACTTATAATCCGAAGTATAGGCAACCTTTGAACAATTTCAATGCAGATACAGTTCATGGGACTTTTATAACATTCTACGTTTTCAATGCGCGAATCTTTTTTCAGGTATGTTTCTATCGTACGACATACAATGGAATCCATCTTTTTTCCTTTAGGATAGAGCTTTTTGTTTTTAAGAATATTCTCTACCTCATGCGAATTGATAAAAGCGGATTGGATACTGTCTTTTATAATACACTCTACCCGTTGACAAACAGCTCCTTGCGGTTTGCGGTTTAATACGCTCAGTGCCGCAATCAGGTAGGCACTGGTCAATAGCAGAGTGAATAGTATCAGTATCTTTCTTATCATTGTTTGTTCAGTATTTCACAAATTTGCGGAACATATTCGTCTATATCTCCGGCTCCCAATAAAATGAGCACCTCAATTTCTTCTTCTTTAATTATTTCCGGAATATCTTTTTTACAGCACAGTCTCTTTTCCACAGTAGGTTTCAAGTTCTCATAAATCAGGTTACTTGTAACGCCCGGTATAGGTTTTTCACGTGCCGGATAGATTTCGGTAAGGATCACTTTGTCGAAAAACGAGAGGCTTTCGGCAAAATCCTTATAAAAATCACGTGTACGGGTATAAAGGTGCGGTTGGAAAATGGCCGTAACCTTTTTGTCCCGGTATAATTCGCGGATGGACAATGCGCTTTGTTTGATTTCAGACGGGTGATGCGCATAATCGGTAAGAAAAACGACTTTCTCATTTTTAATCTGGAAATCGAAACGGCGGACAACACCTCTGAAACTGTCCATGCCGGTTTTGATTTCTTCATCCGTCACACCGTTCAATTGGGCTAAAGCCATGGCAGCTATACCATTTTCTATATTGATGCTTACGGGTACTCCCAAGTGTATATCACGGATGATTCCTTTGGGTGATACGAAGTCGATGTAAATTTCCCCATTGCCGATGCGGATATTTTCAGCATGGAAATCTCCTTTCTCACGCGAATAAGTATAAATGGTTACTCCTTGCGGTACAGCCGGTTTCATCTCTAAATCTTCGTGAAGAATGAGACATCCGTCCGGTTGGATAAGGGAGGTGAATTTAGTAAAACTTTCGAGATAAGCTTCTTTGGTTCCGTATATATCCAAATGGTCGGGATCGGTAGCCGTCACTACCGCCATGTAAGGAGAAAGCCAGTGGAACGAACGGTCGAACTCATCCGCTTCAATCACTACCAGATTGCTTTTATCGGAAAGCAGTAAGTTGGTTCCATAGTTTTTGGAGATTCCTCCCAAGAAAGCATTGCACTCTACATGAGATTGATGCAGAAGATGAGCAGCCATGGTAGAAGTTGTAGTTTTCCCATGTGTGCCCGCCACGCAAAGGCCTTTTTCCAGACGTGTG
>UMKF01011507.1_pt1 | contig 27666 bp, 25 predicted proteins | sample 1966251 | NCBI WGS metagenome assembly UMKF01 (sample SAMEA4836171, study PRJEB28245) | human gut metagenome | biome: gut microbiome; material: fecal sample | place: Denmark | collected 2008
TAAATTGTGGCTACGTAATTTATTTATGACTAACTAACTTATTCTAACTATATCACATTGCAAAGATAAGGTAGTTAGTCTATGTGCGCAATCCCTATAAAAGGGTATATTAGATTTCATTTTCTACTTATATATAGGTATGAGGCTACAGCTTTATTTCATTTAGTTCCACTAACTTATTGACAATAGCATAAATAGTGAGTCCAGCGGGAGAATGTATTTGCAATTTACGAGCTATATTTCTTCGGTGTGTAATTACAGTATGGATGGAAATATGCAGTTGGTCTGCTATTTCTTTATTCATTAATCCTTTAACAACACATACAATAATTTCTTTTTCGCGTACACTAAGAGCTTCTTGTTCGTTTTCAGCTTCCGTTTCATCCAAATGTTGTAATTTCTTTATTTTTTCACAGATGTCTTCTCTGCCATCAAATAAAGAAATACTTTCATCATAATCTTTTAAAAGATTATGGTCGGTAATGTTGCAAACTAAAGCCATTGTTTTAATGGATGAAGTTGCCGGATGACTGTGAAAAGCCTCTATATTGAACCAGCCCCCGAAGGAAGGATTTACAACTAGAATGTCGGGTATATTCGCTTGAAGGCAGTTTTGTAATCCCTCCAATGTAGTAACTTCCAAAGGTTGGATGGCAAGATCCGGAAGATGTTTCAATACGGATACCAACCCACTCCGAACAATAATAGAAGTTTCCGCTACTGCTATTCGGATTATTTCATCTTTCATAGGACTTCCCTCTCCTTTTCCAAATGCCGTACAGCCGGAACAAATAATAAGTCTTCTACTTTACAATGGGAAGACAAATCTTTTTCGCAACTAAAGATATCAAAAAGTACGGCATTTAATAAATGATTGTTTCCTTTTTCGGGATAATATTTGATGATGATGTTTTTTAGTTCTGTAAGTTTGCTGTCTATCTGGTTATGTTTTTTGGCAAATATATTGATTGTATATCCGTTTGTATCTTCTTTATTGATGAGAGCCTTTACATAGGTAAAAACATTTAGGTCTTCGTATTCCATGTGTTTGCGCACTTCTCCTACATACTCATCGTAGAATTTAAGAATAAGGAAAGCTATTTCGTTTTGTGCGGAGCAATCTATGGCTTCTATCAATTTACGTCGGATAGACGGAAGCTGAAAGTCGAGAAAATAGCTATGTGCCTGTTGTAAATAGTTCATTAATGAAGGTATTGATATACTATCAATATTGTCACCAATCTTATCGTTTTCCTCTTGTATGAAATTAGCCACTGCTAAAAATGTACAAGTATCTACTTCATGTTCTTCACATATATCTTTAACACTTTTATCTTCAAATCCTAATGACAATCCAAAACGGCTCATCACTAATAATAAATTGTAATTATTGCTGATGAGGTCACTCATTTTATCTACTGGTCTGTATTTGTCTCCTATGCTCATATCATCTTATATAAATTTTAACAAAGAAAGATATTTTTGTTTTGAATGTCAATCATCATTTGTAGGTATTTTTATTTTTTCTATACTCATTTATAATTATTTTGCTACATACTATTCAACTTGTCGATATCTTTTGCTGTTCTTGGAATAAAAGAACGATAATGAAAAGATTGATTTTAGTGCGTCATGGTGAAAGCCTTTGGAATAAGGAAAACCGTTTTACAGGTTGGGAAGATCCTTTGTTGAGTGAGAAAGGGGAAGCGGAAGCGTTATGTGCCGGAAAGATGATACTTCAGGCAGGGCTGATATTTGATATTGCTTATACTTCCATGCTGACTCGTGCTATTCAAACATTGCATTTATTAGAAATAAATGCACGGCTTCCCTGGGTTCCCGAACTCCACCATTGGCGGTTGAACGAGCGTCATTATGGTGCATTACAAGGATTAAACAAAGCGGAAACTACTGAGACGTTTGGGGCTGAACAAGTACTGCAATGGAGAAGAAGTTATGCCATAGTACCACCATTGCTCGAACCTTCTGATTTGCGTAATCCATCTTTTGATCGAAGGTATGTAAATGTAGATAAAGAAGCACTTCCTTTGGGAGAATCATTAGAAATGACGATTCATCGTGTTCTCCCTTTTTGGCAAGATTATATTGCATCTTCCCTTCTACAAAATAAAACTGTGATAGTTGTAGCACATGGTAATAGTCTTCGTGCTCTAGTGAAATATTTGAAAAAACTAGATGATGAAGAGATCGTAAAGCTTGAAATACCAACTGGCATTCCACAACTATTCGAATTGGACAATTCTTTGAATACAATACGGAGTTACTATTTGGAGTGATCGTTTTCTATTCTTTTTAACGTAGATATATACAGATTGATATTCATCTAAAAAGGTTATGAGTGGTGTGAGGTTCAATAAGTAAGCAATTTGTTTTTCACTTGTTGGTTACTGCATATATATATGGACTAAGCATTGATTCACATAGACTTTGATGGGTATCTATAAGAATGTCTACAAATTTCATCTGAATTTAAAAATCATACATATCTGTAGATAATTCGCATGGAATAAGTTATATCAATATCTGAGGCTCTTTCTCCTTAGAATAGCAAGTTGATAAAAGTTTGGAAAACGGAGTTTCGTAGATACGAATATGCTGAGGGCAAACTTTAACGCATGCGCAGCATCTGATGCAAAGTGTTAGGTCAGTTACTTGCTCCTCTCCTAGAGCGATAGCTTGTGTAGGACAACTTTTGGCACATGCTCCGCAGTGGGTACAAGCTGATACATTTAGAATGGATGGAGCTTTTTGCATCGTTTTTTTTGCATGCCGTAATTGTATTACTTTTGCTACAAAACGCAGTGTAGACCAAATCGGTTGTTTGGGACGTTTGATTTGAGTTATATCTATCTCGTGTATTCTTTCACTCATAATCATTTTATCGAAGACTTTTTTTCCGAAGATTTCTGCTATTCGAAGATCTTTTTTATTGGGGCGATCTTTAGAAATCGGATATTTTGCATTGCTATATGAATGTTCGCCGATAAATGTTGCCGCAGCTATTACAATAAATCCCTGTTGGCGGACTAATACAGCAAGTTCTTTCAAAGCATCTTCATAATCTCGGTTACCATATACAGCAATAACGATAGCTGGATTCTGTTTTCCTTTAACTGTTTTGATGCGTTCCGTTGCTATAGATGGAATATGTCCTCCATATACAGGCACAGCAAAAACAGCTAATGTTCCGGATGCTAAATAAATAGGAGAAATTGGTGGAATTGTCAGATTATGTTGGATGGTCTTTGTTATACCGGTTCCTTTAGCAACTGCATTCGCTACTTTTTTAGAAGTATGTGTGGGAGAAAAAAAGATAGAGCAAACTTCTGTTATTGTTTTCATGATCAATATGGATTTAAAAATGAATGATATTGGTTGCCATAAATTGTGTTACAAAGGTAACTAAAACAAAATGATTCAAGACTCATTCTGATTAAATAATTTCTTTCTTGGAAGAAATGTTGGAATTAATAGTTTTTTTGCAGACAATTTAAAATAATGGAAAGATATAAGAAGGGATGATTCGATTTTATGGAAGAATGGAAATCGGCAGGGAGAAGCTTGTTGGAATAATATCAGTAACAAAAAAAGAGAAAGAAAAAATGTTTTTCAATAGAAATTAAAAGTTGAAAATCATATAGATTAAAACTCTTTTTAAGATAAATTTCTTTGTTCTTGCTTTATATTGTGATAGTTCAGGTCAAAAAAGGGTATTAGTATGTTTTAACTTACAAATTATAAATAAGGCTGTCTCATTTTTTTGTACCTTGAGACAGCCTCTTTTAAAAAGTTTTTGCGATTACTTACGAGCTTCAGCAATATAGCATAAAGCCTCTTTGCATTTATCGCTAACATAATTCCAATCTTCAGCGGCAACTTTATCTTTTGGGAAAAGTTTTGAACCCATACCAACACAGAAGACTCCAGCCTTAATCCAAGCAGTCAAGTTTTCTTTTGTCGGTTCCACTCCACCGGTAACCATCAGTTTAGACCATGGCATCGGGGCCATTAAACCTTTAATTAAATTCGGACCATAAACATCGCCGGGGAATACTTTGCAAAGGTCGCAACCAACTTCTTGTGCAAAACCTATTTCAGATACAGAACCACATCCCGGAGTGTAAGGGATTAAACGGCGGTTACATACTTTTGCAATTTCCGGATTATATAACGGACCTACAATAAAATTAGCACCTAATTGGATATACATAGCAGCTGTAGCAGGGTCAACAACTGACCCGATACCCAAAGCTAACTCCGGGCATTCTTTTGCTGCAAATTTTACAATTTCTGCAAACACTTCTTGGGCAAAATCACCACGGTTAGTAAATTCGAAAGCACGAACTCCACCATCATAGCAAGCTTTTACTACTTTTTTAGCAATTTCAACATCCTTATGATAAAACACAGGAACCATACCGGTTGAACCGATTTTGTTCAATACGGCTACTTTATCAAATCTTGCCATTTATATTTCTCCTTTCTTTTAAATATGTTCTTTATATTAACGTTGAACACGACCGCTGGCATTTCCACCTGCAAGACTTTCAACTTCTTCTACAGAAACCAAGTTAAAGTCACCGTTAATAGTATGTTTCAATGCAGAAGCTGCCACCGCAAATTCAAGAGCTTCTCCTTGGTTTGGTTTCGTCAGTAAACCGTGGATAATACCCCCGGAAAATGAGTCTCCACCACCAACGCGGTCAATAATTGGGTTAATGTCGTAGCGTTTGGAAGTATAAAATTCCTTTCCGTTGTAAATCATTGCTTTCCAACCGTTGTGTGTTGCAGAGAAAGATTCACGTAAAGTGGAGATTACATATTTGAAACCAAAAGTTTTAGCCATTTGTTCAAAAATGCCTTTGTAACCTTCAGCATCTGTATTTCCACCTTCCACATCAGCATCCGGTTTGAATCCGAGGCAAAGTTCAGCATCTTCTTCGTTACCTATACATACATCGACATACTGCATTAATGGACGCATAATAGATTGAGCTTTTTCTTTCGTCCAAAGTTTTTTGCGGAAATTCAAATCTACTGATACGGTTACGCCGTTACGTTTCGCAGCTTCGCAAGCTAATTTAGTCAATTCGGCAGCTTTGTCGGAAATAGCCGGAGTAATACCTGACCAGTGGAACCAGTCGGCACCTTTCATAATAGCATCGAAATCAAAGTCACAAGGATCTGCTTCTGCAATAGCTGAGTGAGCACGGTCGTAGATTACTTTACTGGGGCGCATGGAAGCTCCGGTTTCCAAATAATAAATACCTACTCTATCACCACCACGTGCGATGTAATCGGTTTTTACACCGTATTTTCTCAGAGCGTTAACAGCAGACTGACCGATTTCATGCTTCGGCAACTTTGTAACGAAGTAAGCTTCGTGTCCGTAGTTTGCACAGCTGACAGCAACGTTGGCTTCACCGCCACCATATACTACATCGAATACGTCTGATTGAACAAAACGTTTTTGGCCGGGTGTTGATAATCTCAACATGATTTCGCCTAATGTTACGACTTTTCCCATAATTGTGTGTTTTTTAATTAGTGAATCTTTATATATAATGTTTTAAGTTCTCAATACGAGAAGTATACATTGTGGCGCAAAAGTAGATATTTTATATGAATATGCAATGTTTTTCGTTGAAAAAATATACTTCCCGTGCTCGGACACGAGAAACCTTTTAAATTTTTTGCCTGATTGCATGGGCTGTATAAAATAAATACTTATATTCGTAGCCAAATATAAAGAAGTTACTAAAAACAGTACATAGATTAGGAAAATAAAATGGAAAAAAAGTATTTAAAAATTAATCCGGCAGATAATGTAGCAGTAGCTATTTCTGATTTAGGAGCGGGCGAAGTGATTACTATAGACGGCGTTAGTATCACTATAAACCAAGATGTTCCTGCGGGGCATAAAGTGGCATTGAAAGATTTTGCCGAAGGAGAGAATGTGGTAAAGTATGGTTATCCTATCGGGCATGTAAAAGTCTCTGTAAAACAGGGTGATTGGATAAATGAGAATCAGATAAAGACCAATTTGGCTGGTTTGTTAGATTACACTTATAATCCAGTGAATGTTTCATTGGATATACCTAGCAAAGACTTGACTTTTAAAGGATATCGTCGGAAAAATGGTGATGTCGGTGTGCGTAATGAGATATGGATTATACCGACAGTAGGTTGTGTAAACGGCATTGCGAACCAGTTAGCGGAGAAACTTCGTGAAGAAACCGGATCAAAGGGAGTTGATGCAATTGTCGCTTTCCCTCATAATTATGGATGTTCCCAATTGGGAGACGACCATGAAAATACAAAGAAAATTCTGCGTGATATGGTGTTGCATCCCAATGCAGGAGCCGTATTTGTAGTAAGTTTGGGATGTGAAAATAATCAACCTGACATTTTTAAAGAATTTGTGGGTGAAGTAGATCCTGAACGTGTGCAATATATGACTACCCAGAAAGTGGAAGATGAAATAGAGGAAGGTATGAAGATTCTGCGTAAATTGTATGCTGTAGCCAGCAAAGACATACGTGAGGATGTACCTTTGTCTGAATTGAGAGTGGGTTTAAAGTGCGGTGGTTCGGATGGATTCTCGGGAATTACTGCCAATCCGTTGCTCGGAATGTTTTCTGATTTCTTGATTGCTCAGGGCGGAACGTCTGTTTTGACGGAAGTGCCTGAAATGTTTGGAGCGGAAACAATATTGATGAATCGTTGTAAAAACGAAACTTTGTTTGCCGAAACAGTTCATTTGATTAATGATTTCAAATCATATTTTCTTTCTCATGGCGAGCCGGTCGGTGAAAATCCATCTCCCGGAAACAAAGCTGGTGGTATTTCTACTTTGGAAGAGAAAGCTCTGGGTTGTACCCAAAAGTGTGGTAAGAGTTATGTGATGGGTGTGATGGCTTACGGAGAACGTCTAAAAGTAAAAGGTCTGAACCTACTCTCTGCTCCGGGTAACGATTTGGTAGCTTCTACAGCTTTAGCTTCTTGTGGTTGTCACATGGTATTGTTTACTACAGGACGCGGAACTCCGTTTGGAACCTATGTACCAACTATGAAGATTTCTACTAACTCTAATTTAGCAAAGAATAAACCAACATGGATTGATTTTAATGCTGGAGTGATTGTGGAGAATGAACCGATGGAGAAAACTTGCGAACGTTTTATTAATTATGTAATAAAGGTTGCAAGTGGGGAATTGGTAAATAATGAAAAGAAGGGATATCGAGAGATTGCAATCTTTAAGAATGGTGTAACTCTTTAAAAAGTACTAATCCTCAATAGGATAATTGGGAAAACTCTTTACCTTTGCACTTTATTTTAAATAAAATGTGCAAGTTTATGGGTAAAGATATGAATATAGAAATGCAGAGAAAGCCGAGTTTGTGGGCGTTAAGTCCGTTATTTGTCTTTCTCTGTCTTTATTTGGTAACCTCTCTTATTGTCAATGATTTTTATAAAGTCCCTATTACCGTAGCTTTTTTGGTTTCATCAGTTTATTCCATGCTGATTACTAAAGGTTTGAGTTTGGAAGAACGTATTGCCTGTTATTCTTTGGGAGCTTCCAATAAAAATATCATGCTCATGATATGGATTTTCATCCTTGCAGGTGCTTTTGCTCAATCGGCTAAAACAATGGGGGCTATTGATGCTACGGTAAATCTTACACTTCATATTCTTCCCGATAATCTTTTGTTGGCTGGCATCTTCATTGCCGCTTGTTTTATTTCCTTATCTGTGGGCACCTCAGTTGGTACGATTGTTGCCTTGACTCCTGTAGCGGTGGGAATTGCCGAAAAAACAGGTGTAGATCTTCCATTTATGGTGGCTATAGTTGTGGGCGGTGCATTCTTTGGGGATAACCTCTCTTTTATATCAGATACTACTATTGCTTCCACCAAATCAATGGGTTGCAGAATGCGGGATAAGTTCAAGGTTAATAGTCGGATCGTTGTTCCGGCAGCTTTACTAATATTGGTATTGTATATAGTGCAAGGTGCTCAGGTGCATGAGCCTGCAACATTGCAGAGTGTTGAATGGGTGAAGGTAATTCCTTATTTAATAGTATTGGTAACAGCAATACTAGGATTGAATGTAATGTTTGTTTTGATGTTAGGTATTATTGCAACCGGAATTATCGGGCTATTGGTTGGGGGATTTACTTTTTTTGATTGGTTTGGAGCAATGGGTACCGGAATTATAGGTATGGGAGAGTTAATTATCATTACTTTACTAGCAGGTGGAATGTTGGAGTTGATTCGTTACAATGGAGGTATTGAGTATATAATAAACAAGCTGACGCAACATGTAAGAGGTAAGAGAGGAGCCGAACTAAGTATAGCCGCGTTGGTAAGTATAGCCAATCTCTGTACAGCAAACAATACAATTGCTATTATAACGGTCGGCCCTATCGCACATGATATTGCCGACCGATATAAGTTAGATAAGCGGAAAAGCGCTTGTATACTTGATATGTTTTCTTGTCTCATTCAAGGAATTATTCCGTATGGTGCTCAAATGCTTATTGCAGCAGGGTTAGCCTCTATTTCGCCATTAAGTATTATTGCTTATTTATATTATCCTATGGCAATGGGACTCTTTGCCTTGTTAAGTATTTTGTTTCGTTACCCGCGTAAGTATTCTTAAAGGTGCTTCCAGTTAAGTCGTAAACTATTGAGCACTACAGATACAGAAGAAAAGGCCATGGCCGCACTGGCAAACATGGGATTGAGTAATACACCGAATGCAGGGAATAATATTCCGGCAGCAATAGGAATACCTATTACATTGTAGATAAATGCCCAAAAGAGATTCTCCCGAATTAGTTTTACAGTCATTTTAGATAGTTTAAATGCTTTAGGAAGAAGCATTAAGTCGGAATTAATTAAAGTAATCATTGCTACGTCCATAGCAATATCTGTTCCTTTCCCCATGGCAATGCTAACATTTGCCCGGGCAAGAGCTTGAGAGTCATTGATGCCGTCACCGACCATAGCTACGGTTCTTCCGTCATTTTGTAATGATACAATGAAATCTTCCTTATCTTGTGGCAAAGCTTCTGCTTTGAATAAATCTAAATTCAATTGTCCGGCAATGGCTTGTGCTGCCAAATGCCCGTCTCCGGTGAGCATACATAAATATTTATTCTGTGTTTGTAAAATTTTTACCGCTTCGTAGCTGGTAGGCTTAATGGAATCGCTGATGGCGATAACTGCTAAGAGTTCCTCTTCTTTTCCGAAATATACCAAGCTTTTAGCTTCATGTTCATATGTTTTAACCATATCGGCCATCGTATCCGAGAAATGGATATTATACCGTTTCAGCATACGTTGACTTCCGACCCAAAAGATTTCATTTTCTTTTGCAACTTTAATACCCTCTCCTACTATATTTTCAAACATATCTAGAGAGGTCGGAACTATATTTTCTTTCTCAAGTGTTAGGGTAATTGCTTTCGCTAATGGATGTTCCGATTTAAGTTCTGCTGCATAAAGAATATTTTTATAATCCATATCACTTGGTCGGTTCCATAACCATCCGGTAACTTTTGGACGGCCTTCGGTAAGTGTGCCTGTTTTGTCGAATACAATAGTATCTACTTTGCGCAATTCTTCTAGTGCTACGGCATCTTTGATAAGTATATGTGCATTGGCTCCTTTCCCGATTCCTACCATTAGTGCGGTGGGGGTTGCTAAACCTAATGCGCAGGGACAAGCAATGACCAATACCGATACAGCAGATAAGAGTGCATGAGAAAAATAATTACTTCCTCCTACCAATATCCATATAATAAAAGTAATAATGGATAGTGCAATAACGGTTGGTACAAAAATAGAAGTTACTTTGTCAACCATGCGCTGTACAGGCGCTTTAGAACCTTGTGCCTCTTGTACCATACGAATAATTTGTGCCAATACTGTTGCACTTCCAACTTTTTCGGCACATAAAATGAATGCTCCGGTTTGATTGATGGTTCCCGCCAAAACTTTGTCTCCTGGTTTTTTCTCTACCGGAATAGGTTCTCCGGAAATCATACTTTCATCAATAAAAGAATTACCTTTGGTGACAGAACCATCTACAGGAATCTTTTCTCCCGGATGAACACTGATTAAATCTCCTATTTGCAAAAGAGCTATTCTTATCTCTTCTTCTTTTCCGTTTCGTATAACTCGTGCCGTTTGCGGCTGTAATCCCATCAGTTTGCGAATGGCTGAAGACGTCTTTCCTTTTGCTTTTTCTTCCATAAGTTTGCCGGTTAAAACAAAAGCGATAATCATCGTGGAAGCCTCATAATACACATGTGGTTCAAGTCCTCTTTCTATCCAGAACTGCGGAAAGAATGTATTGAATAAGCTAAAAAGAAAAGCGATGGAAGTACTGAGAGCTACTAATGTATCCATGTTGCTGCTTTTCTGTTTTAATTGTTTCCATGCGTTAATGTAGAAGTTGCGTCCAAAATAAAATACAGGCAATGAAATAACTAACAGAATGTAGCTAATACCGGGAAAGTGCATAAAAAACATACCGAGAATGGCGACCGGCAAGGCAAATACCCATGCGTTAATTGTTTTCCGTTTCATTTCTTGGTACTGCTCATTCTCTATTATTTCTAATTCTTTCTCTGGGCTCTCAGAATCAATAATCAGATCAAAGCCTATTTTTCTAACTGCATTTTGTAAGGATTGAGGAGTTTGTATATCTTCATATTCTATTGTTACCGTGTTGGCTGCTAAGTTTACATTTGCTTCATGTACTCCTTCTTGTTTGGATAAAGCCTTTTCCACATTTTTTGCACATACTGCGCAATGCATACCTGTTACAGGATAAGTCTTTTTTATAATATGATTCATATGACTTTTTAAGTTTTTATTTTTTATATAACCTTTTTTCGGAAAGGTTTGTTCAAAGGTACAAACTTTCCTTTATAAAGTAATTTATCTCTTCTAAAATTATGAAAGATTTAAGTTTCCCTTCAGATGGCTACTTAATTTTTTTTCTTTTTCTGGTTGTTCGTAAAAAGTTGTTTCTTGTGTGTTCTATCTTGCTAATTTTGTGTACTTTTGTCCCTTAAGAATTAAACTATGTGGAAAAATGAAGAAGAAAGATATTTTTAGAATAACAATAACTACATATTGTTTTTTATCTATGCTTGGCTGTAACAAAGCCCCAGTAAGTGAGACTATATTTAAATTTGTACAGATAGCAGAACAGGTGCCTTTGATGCCAGATACACTCTCGCCGGCATGTAACATCAATATAGATTTTAATTATGCGATGAGTGAAGATTCTGTAGCTTATTATATAAATAGGGAAATAGTGAAAGCTGCTTTCGGATATGAAGCTCTTTCCCCGGAAGTGGCCGTAGATTCTTTTGTAGCACATTATACTCATAATTATATTCATGACTTGCTTCCGTATTACAAAGAGGATAAGGAATCTGGTAAAGAAGGTTTGGGATGGTACAACTACTATTATCATCTGAAAACGGATATGCAAAAAGGTAAGGAAGGTGTATTAAATTATATTATGGAAATGAACAGTTATGAGGGAGGTGCACATGGAAATCAGGTAAACACTTACCTTAATTTTTATGCGGAAAGCGGTAAACTTATTACATTAGATGACTTGTTTGGGCCCGGATATGAAACTTCATTAAATATACTCTTATTAAAGGCTTTAATGGAAAAGGTAGGAGTAACTTCAATGGAAGCTTTACAAGAAAAGGGATATTTGTTATGGACCTCCATTTATCCTTCCAAGAATTTTCTTTTAAAAAGCAATGATATTGAATTTTTGTATAATGCTTACGAAATAGCTCCGTATGTAGTTGGAGTAACCGTGTTAAAGATCCCTTATGATGAATTAGCAGATATGTTAAAAAAATAAAGACAAAAGGATATTATTATGGAACAATTACTCTCCTATTTTCCTGATTTGACGGAAAAGCAACGTGAACAATTTGCTGCGTTATATGATTTATATACAGACTGGAACGCAAAAATCAATGTGATCTCCCGCAAGGATATTATGAATCTTTATGAACATCATGTGCTTCATTCATTAGGTATTGCCAAGGTTATTCATTTCAAACCGGGGACAAAAGTAATGGATTTGGGAACGGGAGGAGGTTTTCCGGGAATTCCGCTGGCTATTCTTTTTCCGGAAGTGCAGTTTCATTTGGTCGATAGTATCGGAAAAAAGATAAAGGTTGCTACAGAGGTTGCTTCAGCTATAGGGTTGACAAATGTTTCATTTAGACATTGCCGTGCTGAGGAAGAAAAGCAATTTTTTGATTTTGTGGTAAGTCGTGCAGTAATGCCTTTGGCAGACCTCGTTAAGATTATTCGTAAGAATATCTCGAAAGAGCAACACAATGCTTACCCAAATGGACTAATTTGTTTAAAAGGTGGCGAATTGGAACATGAGACTATGCCTTTGAAAAATCATGTAATTGTTTATAATTTGCGGGATTATTTTAAAGAAGAATATTTTGCTACTAAAAAAATTGTATACGTGTCCTTATAAATAAAGAATAAGATGTTGACAGTTAAGAGGTTTGAATTTAATATGCTTCCCGTTAATACATATGTAGTATGGGATGAGACGAAAGAAGCGGTTGTAATTGATGCCGGATGTTATTTTGATTCGGAAAAACAAGCGTTGAAGGATTATATTTTAAAGAATGAATTAACGATTAAACATTTGTTGAATACCCATTTGCATTTTGATCATGTATTCGGCAATCCGTTCATGTTTAAAGAGTTTGGTTTAAAAGCAGAAGCACATGAGGCGGATTTGCCTTGGCTTGAACAAATTACGGAACGGGTTAAATCGTTTGGTATTATGAATTGTGAGCCGCCAGTTCCTTTGAAAGGATACTTGTATGAAGGAGATACGGTTACCTTCGGAACACATACCTTTACCATATTCCATATACCGGGTCACTCTTTGGGTTCTCTTGTGTATTATTGTGCGGAAGAAAAAGTGTTATTTACAGGTGATGTACTTTTTGAACACAGTATCGGCCGTACAGATTTGGGAGGAGGAACAGAAGAACAGTTAATACAGGGCATAAAAACTAAACTTTTTCCTTTGCCTGATGATACTCTTGTCTATCCGGGACATGGACCGGAAACTACTATCGGATCAGAAAAGAAATACAATATTTATTTAAGATAAAATATTTTTAGTAGTATATCTGTTGTTATAGTATTACCTTGTCATAATCCGTAAGTGGGTGAGTAAACCAAAAGCAGGAGCCTTTTCCTACTTCGGATTTGACTCCGATGTCTCCGTCAAATTGTTTTACGATGCTTTGGCAAATGGATAAACCTAGACCTGTACCGGGAATAAAGCTATTAAGCTTAACGAAACGTTCGAATATTTGTTTCTGTTGTTTTTCGGTTATACCGCTTCCCGTGTCACTAACATAGCATTGGAATTTCTTTTCCATTATCTCGTATCCTAAAGTAATCTTTCCTTTATTGGTAAACTTAATGGCATTGTTGATAAAATTAGTTATGACTTGAGTTATCCGTTTTTTATCACTTCTTATACATAAATGTTGAGCTCCAGGAGTAAACAATAGCTTAATTCCCGGTTTTGTTTTTACTTTCAATGCATTTATAATATCAGAGCATAACTGATTCATATCCACATCTTCTTCAATCATTTCGATAATACCTGATTCAATTTTAGACAAATCTAATATATCTGAAATAAGTTGTAACAAGAGTTCATTGTTTTTCTCAACAATTTGGAGATATTCTTTTCGTTCTTCTTTATTATCTGTTTCGGTAAGCAAAGTGGAAAATCCTACAATAGCGTTGAAAGGGGTACGTATTTCGTGGCTCATATTTGCTAAAAAAGCAGATTTAAGGCGGTTTGCCTCCTCTGTCTTTTCCCGGTTTCTGTAAAGTTCGATACATTAAGGAAATAATGTTGGCTAAAGATGAAAACCATTGATAATCGTTATCTGTCCATTTCCGATATTCGTGTACCATATCTACTCCCATATATCCCCAAACTTTATCATTGGCAATGAGCGGGACGACCATGAGAGATTTTATATTCTGTTTCGTCAGTATTAAATATATATCCATTCCTTCCGGTGGAATATCTTTTAAAGAAGATAGAATAATAGGATGTCTGTTTATCAATTCCATAGACCACCATCCGAAATCTTCAATTTTTAAAGACTGGAGCTTTGCTTTTTCTGTTGAAATATTGTTTTTAACTACTTTATATATACAAAAAGTTGCAGTCCGATTCTGTTTATAGTTATCAATAACAATTTCAGAATTATTTCACTGCAACTCTTCTTTTCAAATATATACTGTAAAATGATATTTATCCGCAATGGAAATACTTCTTGACTAATGCAAGCATTTCATCAGGCTTATCAGCTATATCGCTTCTTAGAGTAGCATCATTATAGCTACGTAGTTTTTTTATGATTCCGTCAATCATAGCCGGACTGAATACATTATATTGCTCATATACTTCTCTTTGTTTTTGTAAACATTCCGCTGAAGCATAACAGCTGTCCGGCAATTGTTTTAATTCTTTCAACTTGTCGGCATTTTCTCGTTGGTGAATATTTACATTTACATAAGTTTTTTCCGCTATATCTAAAGCATCTTTTTGTTCTATCCCATAGCGGCATGCAACAGCCAGACCGGCTAATAGCTGATAAATGTCTGCCGAGCCATCCGGAGAACGCATTTCGACTGTTTGTTTTTGGGTGGTATCATAGTGGCTTTCCGGTTCTAACGGGTTAGCTATGGCACACATATCCGAATGGGCTGCCCAACCGAGTGGAACTCTTACCAGTACGGAACGGTTCCTGTCTCCCCAACAAATGTTGGTTGGTGCTTCTTGATGCGGAACCAAACGGAAGTAAGAAGTAGGGTTAGTGTTGCCAAACGCAGTGATTGATGGTGCAAGTAATATCATTCCGGCAATAGCTTTTCGGGCTGTATCTGAAAGTTTTCCGTTTTCCAGCATAAGATTTTTTCCATCTTTCATGATGCGCATATGAATATGAAGTCCTGACCCTGCTTTTCCTGCTGTAATTTTCGGGGCGAACGTAATATCATATCCATACTGGCGAGCCAGATTACGGATAATCCATTTAGCTAACATTAGCTGGTCAGCCGAATCTTCAATCTTTACAGGTAAGAATTCGATTTCGTTTTGCTCGTAAATAAGTCCGTCTAAAGTGAAATTGCCTACTTCGGAATGACCATATTTTATTTGTCCGCCGGCTTGAGAAATATAAGACATGCACTGGGTGCGGAAGTCGTTGAATTTAGCATATGGTGCCGATTCATGATAACCACGTTGGTCTGTTGCCGGAAACATCTCTTCATCCGGAGCTATTACATAATATTCCAACTCTCCCATAGTCTGAAATTCCAGTCCAGTCTCTTTAGTAAAGGCCTCGCTCGCTTTTCGCAATGTATATTCCGGAGAACTTTCCAGGGGTTGTCCGTCTTTGTTAAAATAAGAACATAACATAGTTAAAGTCGGTATCTCGGCAAACGGATCTAAAAAAGCTGTGCGAAAACGCGGAATAACATATAAGTCACTACTTCCGGCTTCTATAAAGTTAAATAAGCTCGAACCGTCTACCCGCTCACCGCAAGTCAGGATGGTTTCCAGATACTCTGCATTGTTAATCACAAAATTTAGTGTTTTCAGTCTTCCATCTCCGGCAGGATACATAAAGTTTACCATACGTATATCCTGAGCGGAAATATACGAGATGATGTCTGCTTTGGTAAATTCTGCAGCCGGTTTTTCTAAAAATGCCACCAACGGATTGGGGCTCATGGTTAATTCTTTGTTCATAGTATTTACTGATTATTTTAAATTTAGTTTCTTTATATAATGATGTTGACATCAAAGTTAGTGAAAAGAAAGGGTTGACAAATTATTTAACGTTAAATATTCTTTTATTTCTATTAGGCGTATGCTAAATATTAGCATTTTTCTTGATATAAGTTTGGGGAAACCTATGGTTTGTTTGGAGATAATCCTTTGTGTTATAGCTCCAGGTATTCATCTTTTATAACTTTTGTTACATCTATGCATTTGAAAGTTGCTAAGTTTACATCATAAAGTAAGCAACCAGAGTGAAAGGTTATACCTGATAAGAAAAATGGAAAATTGAAATCACTAGGAGTTTGTCCAGAAACTCCCAATTCTCCTGTAAATGAAGAATCATACCGATTGAAAACATAGATAAAAAACTTTCTATTTTATAGATAACGATAAGTAAAGAATCACATATTCCATCCTCATATCAGCTTCTTTCCGTGTTCCCTTTCAATCCGTTTTTTATAGAGCAGAAAATATCGTTCGTTTATCAACATAACATCTCTTTTCTTCGAAACATACTGAGGACCGAATCGGACAATATTCCATCCTATCTTTTTCTTTATTTAGAAAAGCTTTGATAAATACGTCTCTGTTTTCTTTTTTCCAAAACAGAACACATGATGCAAGTGCTTATGTCGTATAAATGCAGGTGAAGTCTATTATATTTAGACTTCGCTAATTTATTAAAAGAATTACAGTTCATACTTTAAGAAGGCAGGATTTTTAAGTACAGGGCTACGTGCTCGCAATATAAATATTTTTCTTTTTTATCTATGGATATTGAATAAACATGCTGGTTCACTTGTAAGTCTTCAGGAGTTACAGTCTTATTACCCAAAATAGAAATTATATCGGATGGAAATATTGTCCACTGAATCTATTTGATAAATATTAGGATCACTAAAAATCGGGTCTATCATGATAACGTAGAAATTTTCTTGTATTGGTACTGACTATGGGTATTGCAGGAAATTCATCTCTTATGATATTGAAGTTTTTATCTACTTGATACATAAAATGAAGGGGTGATCTATTTTTTTCATTGTTTTCAAAATCCATTCTTTTTTCCAAAAAATAATATCTGCCAGAGAGAGCTTTATAAAAATAAAAAGGATTACTCAATCCTTTTTATTTAAGTTTCTTGAATCGTTTTCTTCATAGATAGTTTCCCTGATATGGAATAGTATTCTATTTTTTGGAAATTATCAGTATATGATTCGTTATAGGTTAGTACTTCCATATTTTCCGTAGCAAGACTTGATAAATATAATTTTTTACTTTGTGTATTGTATACGGTTATTCCCGTAGCATCAATTACTGCTGTTGCCATATATCTATATTTTATACTTTTTTCTTATTTGTAAAATTGCTATTATCGAGTATATTAGCCTTTATATATTCCTAAATGTGAAGGCGCCCCTTTCCCACCCTCTTCAAAAAAAAAAGATACTCTATTTAAATGTATACTAATTTACTAGTTGTTTAACTAAAAGACGGACATTTTATTTATCTAAGCAATTCACGTAGAGTAATCGTAAGAAGCATATGTATTATTACCATAAATATTGGCTTTCAGAGAAAAATCCATAAAAAGATGTTTGCATTCCTAATTTTATTCTTCAAAATTAGGAATATTTCTATATTTGTAATTATATTTGCAGCCGTAACGTAAAGATATTACGTCACAACATTTATTGAAAAAAGCATTAGCTTTTTATTCTTGTTAAAGGGAATCTCGAACACTCACTTTTGCAGTGCAAGAAGAAAAAGAGAATGCCCATTACTTTGATATATAGTAAAATTATATATCTAAAAAGTGTGGGCTATTTCTTTTTATTCGTACTGCAAAACTTAGTTCGAGGAAGTTAACTTTAACGAATGAGAGATAGAAATACCCACATTTGTTTTTTATTCGTTGTTCTTTATCGAAATTCTGATATAGCTCATTACAGAACAATGCAAGGAGAGAAAAGATTCTTTGCCTCTTTTTATTTATATGTGATTTGTTTAGAATAAATAGTTATACTTTAAATATAGGTAATGCATATGAGGCATGATACTTAACATTTATAATTTCATCTCAAGTTAGGTTTCATGACATTATTGGAAGTAAAATGTTAAATAAAAGTGAATGTCTCATACGAAACTTAAATTTAGCTTCGGTTCTCTTTATCTTTATATAGAGTTTTTGTTTTCTACTACCACTACTATCACTATTTTTCTGAAATATCGGTTGACAATGACTTTAAGGTGTGGTAGTAGTAGATTTCTCAATATGCAGAAAGTTGCTACTACCACCACTTTTAGCTGTTTTTTACCAACAGATCAGCGGTAAGTTGCGCTTTCCTAAGAATTTAGTGTACGGCTTCCACGCATATTCCTGTCGTGATGTTTCAGTAGTTTCTATCGCTTGAAACAAAAGTTTCATGCGTTTGGAACTATAGTTTCAACCGGTTGAAACTGTAGTTCCAATATTGTGATGGTTGTTTTCATGAAGTAATTTGTCGTTTACCTGTGGGAACTTCAGACAAATTTAAAGAGATGGACTAATATGTTTTCTATTTTCTTAAAGCAATCCCCAATAGTGTCGGAATATTGCTAGAGTTCAAAAGTAGAATAATATATAATTTGTACTATGGTACACAAATTATGGAATAAAAACATGTGAATAGGTACAAAGATTTCACTGTCTTTTGATAGATATCAGCTTGTTTTCCGCTATTGACATATTAATCGGTGCATAAAGGATGAGCAGTATAAAAAAGGAAAAATATCAATATAGTTAAAAAAGAAGCTGACTAACTTTTGATTGTTAGACAGCTTCTGGCGGTTTGATTCTTCCATTATCCATTCGTTGTCCGTAGCCGATAGGCAAAGGAATAATTCAGTACGATCGTCATGTACAATCATTAATTTTTATATTATGATTATAACGAAATGATTCCTATGATGCATTCCTCGTTATTGTCATTGCCTAAATAAATTAATTTTTGGGTATTTTCATCTACATCTATGGAATGGGCTTTATATGGTAGCATATATGTTGTTATGTAATTCAAATTCCAATCAAACACGAATATCTTAGAAGTTATGTTTGGTTTGTGTATATCTTTTTCGGGTTTATATAATGCTAAAACATAGATATATGAATGGGTGGATTGAATATCAAGATTACAAAGAATAGATTCTTTATTAGGCCGTTTTTGTTTGGAGTCAATTTGGGGGTATATTTTGTCTTTTCCTATTTGTACTTCTTTTAATATTTTTCCATCATAGCCGTATAAAAATAATTTGTTATGATAGCGCGTTGATATAGCAATCCGTTGTATAGAATCATTGCTGGTCAGCCTATTTCCATTTCCGGTTGTTCTTATTGAACATTGTATGGATTGGGGATAAGGAATCCATATTATTGTGTCCATATTTTCTATGTATTTGAAATATAATCCTTTTCCTTCAGTATCTGTACATCCTATATATCCGAAATTTTCTTTTGATAAGTCCGGAGAAGCCAGTAATTGTAGTGGTATAGTTTTGGAAACCGTTTTTACAGGATTCGAATTTATACATTCTTTTTTATCCATCACTCTTAGTCTACCCAGTCCCGTATCATAACAAAAAATAGAATCCCTATTGTTTACGTTATTCAGGAATAAAGGATAAATAAAGTCATCGGGACCCTGTCCGCTATTTCCAAATGAATGAAGAATGGAGTCTTGATTCATGTTGTAAACGTGAAAAATACAAGAATCACATCTGTCGATCAATAACAATAAGGAATCCACTATTTTTACTTTATTGATACAAAGTAGATTGTCAAATTTAACCTCTTTTTCTCTAACATACTCTTTCAATTCCTCATTGATTACTGTAATTGTAGAATGTTCTAATTTATTATTTGTACATGAATAACAGAACAAAAATATAATTATGTGATATAGCGTTTTCATCATTATTCTTGAAATTATTTTATAAATCTTTTTCATTGTATTATAATCTTTTATTTTGTGAAATTAATAATAGATAAACCATTCTTTTAAGTTGTCTTTCCTACTAAATAAGAATTCTCTAATTTTTATCAGAGTTTGCCACATTGTTATTACCGTAGCACAACATCGTGTGTTTCCATAAATAGATTACCATTGTGTCTGTTATCTCCTCTTTTTATAGAGTTTTACTTCCTTTTTTGTATAATTGCAATTATATATATTAACATCTAAATTGTTTTCAGAAACTCCTTAGCATACATTATAGCAATTCTTTCACCATTGGAGGTATAGTATGCATCATATATCCCCATTGTTAGACATAAATCTGTAACCTTAAGATTTTCGTTCCTTAAAAGGATATTTTTGTGGACAGCTTTTTCTTTATTTATATCCCAGAACGTTAATTGCTTCTTACCTGTTTGGTTCACAATAATTAGTGAGTCGGAACAATAAAAAGTATATAATCGTAATTCATCAGGAATGTCTGCATAATCTTCTCCTTTATAATTTTTATTCAATAAAAGAGAATCTATATTTATCTTGCAAAATCTTCTTGTATCACCTATTATAAATTCGTTTGATTTAGCAGGAATATTATTTGTTATTAAACGAGGATTTATGAAATCATATCCTCCTTTTCCTATTTGACCGAATTGCGCAATAATCTTCTTTGTATTGGTATTGTATATATGATTAAAGTTATTGTGATTTTTAGGTTCAAATACTACTAAAAAAGAATCTTGAATAAAAACATAGCTTTTGGGATATAAAGTCGTTGAACAATAGGACGTTGCTTCAGCTTGGATATGAATTTCTCTTATATTGTCCATATGTAAAGTCTTAGTGTGCATGTTGGTCTTCTTACAAAAAAACACCAAGGAACTGTTAGTGAAATTAAAAAAACGATATCTTTCTTCATAAATTTTCTTTTTTCATAATTCGTTAATTTTGAATCTATACATAATTAGGGAATCATCGTTTTCTTCTAAAAGTGGTATAATATATGAATAATAGTATGGCGCTATATATCCCATGACTCTAAAACTTTTAGGAACCTTGATATCGGCTATAAGTACATTATCTTTATAAATTTGTAATCCGTCTTCTGATTTAGAATTTTTCTTATATGATCGAAATAAGAGTTTGGTTTCATCAATATATTCAATCCAATAGTAATAACCTTTATTGTTTCTCTCGGAGCGGAAATTTTTCCTACATTCTTTATAATTATCAATGTATAAATAATCAGTATTCATCCCTTTTCCTTTTATTCCGAATGTTTTTTCTGGAATGAAATTATTGTCATAAACATAGATGTAAGGATCTGTATCGTAGCAGACATAGAAGTTACCTTCGTGGTCTATATCGTAACATATTCCCATAAAAATAATATGTTTTTTGGGATCCTTACTATAGCTTTCTGGATATCCTTTAGCTAATAGTCTTGTGTCCTCTTGTTTATCAATGTCTATTTCCCATAAGTGGTAGCATTTTTTTAAATATTTGTCGGTGTGTTCTAAGTAATTGAATTTTGGATGTTCAGAATATATATTGAAATATATTTTATTTTTATAGTTTCTACAGACCATATCGGTGTATTGGTTAGTATAAGTTTCAGAGTTTCCATCTATACTATGGTCGGTGCATGTTCTCTTTAATATAAATATTTTATCATTGATGAAATTTTTAAATATATGGAAATTTAAATTGTATCCAAAAAGAACAAGACGTCCGTCGGATAGTAATGTTTGGGCTGCGATTTTTCCTATTTGAGTTTCATTTGGAGCTCCTCCTAAGCCTAAATAATTTTGATGAAATCTTCCTATAGTATCAAATACGGAAACCCTACAAAAATGTTTATCAATGAATGCGATATTATTATCTGGTAATATTAAGGATTCTCCGAAAGAAGAAGTATTAATACTGTCGAGTTTGATACATTCTAATTTTAAATTGTTTATTTTTATTTGCTCTTTACTTTCAACTATGGCACTTTTAAAACCGCTTTCATTTGTGGTACAACTACTTATTGCTAATAGAAATAAGCATACTGTAGTATTTAATGTTTTCATAAATTTATATTTGAAAGGTAAGTATTCGATAATGATATTACTATTATCATTGTGTACTTGATTATAGACTAATTGCAGTTACTATCATATTTCCAGCAGTTTATATTATTTCTGCTTACCTAAATTAGATCTATTGTCCATTGGCTACCTGATTATTGTTATTCATTAATATTTCTTTGACATTTATGCTACATTATATCATTTTAGCGACTAAACCTCATGTATTTTCATAAAATAGATTGCATTGTGTCTGCTACCTCCTCTTTTTATGAAGTTTTTCTCCTTTTTTCCTCTACTATATTCAGTTGTTTAGTCATATATTCTTCTTCGCTTGTAATCAAACATTCCCGTATCCAAGAAGATTTATTCCATACAAAATTAAGATAAAACTTTCTAATAACCTTTATTTTAGGCGTGATATTTTATGGTGTTTTTCATTTTAGTCGGATTCACCCAATATTTTTGAATATCCTATTTCATTGTACTTCTTTGGTATTGGGACCTCTCATTTCCATATCTTGCATGCTTTTCCGACAATGAAATCATCAGGAACTAATCCTCAATAACGGCTGTCATCGGAGTTTGCAACATTATCTCCCGCCAATGTCATATATCGTTTTACATAATACTTCATCTGATCGAATTGCATTTGTTTACGGTTATTGGGATAGGGATTGTTAAATAGTCAAACTAGATAAATGGAGTTTATCATTCTGTGAATTGTAAATAGTAATTTTCATAGGAGTAACTATCATTATTGTAACAATGTATTTTATAAGCTTTTTCATTCTCAATGTATTAACTTTCGCGATTATTTTTTGAGAATAAATATTCGCCACTTCATCATTTCGGAAGCGAAACATCGTGTGTTTCCATAGGAAGTCTCCCTTTTTATTTGTTTTCTCCTTTTTAGTACTTTTTCGTAATGGAAAAGTAGGGAGTAAAGTCATAAAACTAAAATTCTACCAACTGACATTCTTATAGAGCTTTACTCCCTTTCTCCTTGTTAAACCTTGACATTTTAACCTTAAGAATTATCTTTTACTTTCTTTATCTCTATAGTATATAGTGAGGATGTATTGTTCTTCCTCATGATATACAAAATTGTATTTACTTTTTTAAACACTGCTCATATTCGATGTTATATTTTGTGACATTTTCATATTGGTTGAATTCACAGGTGTTTTCAATACCATATTTATTTATTGTTTTTGTAAATAAAGATACGCTCGTCCTTTTCCCATGTATGGTCTTTCAGAGTAAGTAATGTATTTTCGGGTAAGTTTTCAAATGTAATCCACAGGTTATTGGCTATCTATTTTCCTAAGTAATAATTCTTTGGATTCTAAAGAATTACTCTCTGTCACATATTCATTTTCTGCCATTTTTGTAAAAAATGCAAAATAAGTTCGTGGTATAACCTTTTCCAATTTCGTTTTGTTGTTACTAGCAAGTTTAGAACTTGTTTCAGTTGTAGGTTGTTTTTGGATTAGCAGGTTGCAAGAAACAATAAAGTGATGAATAAATATTATATACAGTATAAATATTTCATATGGTCAATCCTATACCTGATTTTTTATTAGTAAAAGATATTTTGTTATATAAATAAGATATTTCATACAATATTATGAAGGGGTTCAAATTAAAAAGATTATCAATACTGTTCTAATCTCATACAGAAATTGAAATGATATATCTATTTAGAACTAGATGTTGATTTTTAATTAATTTTCTATTTAAACAAAATTGTAAATAGGGGCTTTTTATTGGCTTAATAATTGAATTTTCTATGGTAAATGCATTTGCATCCTATTTCGATGAAATAAGGAATTTTGCATTGTCCCATTCTTTAATAAAGTATAGCTTAGAGTTTCCTTGGTTCTTGTTTTGTATTTTGAAAAACTCAGTTGGTAAAGTCTCCCGAAGTGAATAAAGTAGTCTTCTGCGTTTTTCGTCGTTACCGCTTCCATCTGGCCATACATTATCCTTTATCTTACGAGAGGTAATTTCATAATTTTCGCTTTCTATATATAAAGTAAACAAGATAGCTAATTGATTTCTGAGTTTTATTTCTTTCCCGTAAATAGATAAGATTTGTGTGTTCTTATTATAGAAAATTTCATCGGAAAAATAATGCAGCACTTTATTAGTCATTCTTTCTTTTTCCAGTGCAAGCCTTTTTTGTTTTTCTTCTTCTATTTTTCTTTGCACTTCCTCTTGAATCTTTATTTTTGTTTCTTTCATGATATTTTCCTTAATGTTGGCTTCATGTATTTTTCTCTTTTGCAAATATGATTTTATATAGATGAAAAGTAATATAACAAGAATATAAGCTATAATAATGAATAAGTTGTATCCTAGTATAGAATGAATAAAAAGTATAGGGATAGATGTTCGTATATAACTGTATAAAGTGTATTCAAAATCGGATCCTAAGTAGTATTGTTTTAAAGGATGGTAGCATTGTTGCTGTAATGTATCATTTGTTACTAAAGTATATCGGGTCGTATGGAGATTGTAATTTAAACGTAATGAAGTGGGCATGTTTATTCCTTGATCTTTCAATTGTGTATTCCATATAAATTGTAATGTATCTAATTGAATGGAATCGATAGTATGGCAAAGTAGACTTTGCATCAATCTCTTTTTCTCTTCTGTTTGTATGGGATTAATATTCTGAAGGTCTTTTTTCTTAGGAATAGTAATAAGATATTCTCTTTCCTTTGAATGGCTGTGGATTTGTAAAGGATATATAACAGAGTCTTTGAAATGTGCTTCCAACATATATTGATTCCCAAAACCTGCTTTTTTCCAGCGCCTTTCTAAATCAATATTCACTGCCTGTTTTAAAGTCTCCTGGGCATAAGAAAGTATATGCTTTTTTTCATTTACGAGGACATAGCTTTCTATTCCAATGAATATGATGGTAATGCAAATAAAAATTAGTGCAGTTTTTTTCTGATTAAGTTTTAATTTCATGTTTTGAGAATTCTATAGGTTTATATTTACATACAAATATACCTAAAATCTTTTCTTTTTAAAGAAAAGATTAGTTGACTTTTATTGTAAAAGCAGGTTAAGTGTATTTTGTATTTTGGTCTTCCGGAATGATTATATGTTTTATAGCCTTAACCTTTCCTATCATGATACCTTTAATTTATTATTCTGTGTTATAGAACCGGAATATGTGAAATCTATTTTTTTGTAATTAGGCAAAGCTGGTTTCGTGGAAGTAAAAAAGTTTTGTAGCATAAAATTTTATTCTCCAATATTAGGCGATATTTCCTTTTTGTAATTATCTTTGCAGTTGTAATGTAAGAATATTGCATTACAATATTTATTGTAAAAAGCATTAGCTTTTTATTCTTGTTAAAGGGAATCTCGAACACTCACTTTTGCAGTACAAGAAGAAAAAAGAGAATGCCCATTGTTTTGATATATAGTAAAATTATATATCCGAAAAAGTGTGGGTTGTTTCTTTTTATTCGTACTGTAAGACTAAGTTCGAGAGTCACCTTTAACGAATAAGAGATAGAAATACCCACACTTGTTTTTTGTTGGTTATCCTCAATTAAAATTAAGGTTCTTTCTTCCCCTTCCCCTTTTTTAAATTTGCTGAGAATAATAAGTTGTCACTAAAGTATTAAAGTAATAAACTTATTTCATCTATTAGAAAGAGTATTGTGGATATAAGATAAATCTTTTAGGAGCCCTTCCGGTTGACTAATGGTTGAAAAGGTTAAAAAAAAAGGTAAACCTTTGGCTTAAACTTGATGAATACATCCAAGTGTACAATCTGCTTATTTACAAATCATATGGAATTGTATAGCATGCATTTATTGCATCTTTTACTGATAAATAAGATTTTTTGTTGTACCAATAATATGGCAGGCTTAATTATAATACAAGTTGCCAATTTTAATTTCATTTTATTTTTCATTTGTTCAATAATTAAAATGTTGTGGCAAATGTATGGACTTTATTCTCTTTATGTTCTTTAAATGGCGTCCTATTTCGTCCTATTTCGATGAAATAAGGGACTTTTCGTTATTCCATTCTTTAATATAGTATAATTTAGGATTTCCTTGATTCTTATTTTGTATTTTGAAAAACTCAGTTGGTAAAGTCTCCCGAAATGAATAAAGTAGTCTTCTGCGTTTTTCGTCGTTACCGCTTCCATCTGGTCATATGTTCTCCATAATTTTCCGAGAGGGAATTTCATAATTTTCGCTTTCTGTATATAAGGTGACCAAGATAGCTAATTGACTTGTGAGTTTTATGTCTTTTCCGTAAATAGATAAGATTTGTGTGTTCTTGTTATAGAAAATTTCATCGGAAAAGTAATGCAGCACTTTATTAGCCATTCTTTTTTAGTGCAAGCCTTTTTTGTTTTTCTTCTTCTATTTTTCTTTGCACTTCCTCTTGAGCCTTTATTTTTGCTTCTTTCATGATATTTTCCTTAATAGTAGCTTCATGTATTTTTCTCTTTTCCAAATATGATTTTATATAGATGAAAAGAAAAATAGTAAGAATATAACCTGCAATAATGAATAAATTGTATTCTAATATAGAATGGATAAAAAGTGCGGAATATGAAACTTGGATGTAACTATATATAGCATCTTCGAAATGGCTTCCAATATAGTAAAAAGAAAGTGGGTTTGTAAGAGTGTTTATCGATACTAATGGGTAAGGAGTAGATATTAAGTTACAGTTAAGATGTAAAGCGGTCGGATAGTTTATGCCTTTTTTCCTTAATCTGGTATTCTATATAGATTGTAGGATGTCAATATGGATGGTATCGGATGTTTTGCAAAGTATACTTTGCATAATCCTTTTGGGATATCCTATTTTTATAGGATTGATGTTCTGAATATCTTTTTCCTTAGGAACAATGATAAGATATTTTCCTTTTTCTGAATGGCTGTGAATTTGCAAAGGATATATAATAGGGCCTTTTAAATGTTCCTCTATAATATATTCATTCCTATAACCAGCTTGTTATCAACGTCTTTTCAGATCAATATCCACCGTCTGTTTTAAAGCTTCCTTGGCATGAAAAAGTATCTGTTTTTTTATTTGTCAAAATGTAACTTTCTATTCCAATGAATATGATGGTGGTGCAAATAGAAATTAGTGTAGCTTTGTTCTGATTAAGTTTTAATTTCATGTTTTGAGAATTCTATGAGTTTGTATTGGCACACAAATACACCTAAAATCTTTTCTTTTTAAAGAAAATGTTAGTTGGCTTTTCCTGTAAAAGCGGGTTGAGCGTATTTAATATTTTAGTCTTCCAGAATGATTATATATTTTATTACTCTAACCTTTCCTGTCATGATACCTTTAATTTATTATTCTGCGTTATAGAACTGGAATATGTGGAATTTACTTTTTGCAATTAGGGTAAAGCTGGTTTGCACGGAAGAAAAAGAGTACTGTAGCAATAGACAATGAATCCAAGCGTGGCTTCGGTAAGTGAATCAAAAACAACATAAAAACTACAAATAGGGTCTTTCAGCCGAGAAATCAATGAAAGAACATTTGCATATATATAATTTTATTCTCCAATATTAGGCGATATTTCCTTTTTGTAATTATCTTTGTAGTCGTAACGTAAGGATATTGCGTCACAACATTTTTATTGAAAAGCATTAGCTTTTTATTCTTGTTAAAGGGAACCTCGAACA
>UMKF01031415.1_pt1 | contig 26100 bp, 26 predicted proteins | sample 1966251 | NCBI WGS metagenome assembly UMKF01 (sample SAMEA4836171, study PRJEB28245) | human gut metagenome | biome: gut microbiome; material: fecal sample | place: Denmark | collected 2008
AGCACCCCAAAAGTTTTGTGTCTAACTTTTGGGGTGCACTTCATTTTGAGACGGCTTTATTTATTATCCCACAAAACATAAAATAAGCCATACAAAATGACAAAGCCAAATCTCTAAAACTCATTTACTCACACTTTTATTAGTGTTTATTTAAATTATTACATAAATTTTCTCTTAATACTTCCAAATATTAAATAAAATATATATCTTTGTCACATCTTCTAACGCCGGATTGGAAGACTTATCTAAACGAAAAAAATTCCGACAAAACTAAAAAATTTAAACAATGAAAAAATTAATGCTTACTGCAATGGTTGCTCTATTTGCTGTAGCTGCCAATGCACAAGATTTATTTCTCGGTGGTACTGTAAATTTCTGGGATAACAGTGATGCTAAGCATACTTCATTCGGCATTACTCCGGAAATTGGTTATAACCTTTCAGATGCATGGGCTTTAGGTATGCAAGTAGGTTATAGTTACGAAAAGGTAGAGGAAATAAAAATCAACTCTATCGGAGTAGCTCCTTACGCACGTTATTCCTATCTAATTGCAGGTCCCGTAAAATTATTCCTTGACGGAGGCTTTAATTTTGAAACAGCTAAACTCAAAGGAGGCGATTCCTATAATGCATGGAATATCGGAATCCATCCGGGAATATCTATTGCATTAAACAATAGATTCAGTTTGGTTGCCCATATTGGTTTTCTAGGCTATCAGGATGTAGATGACGAAATTGCTCCTATATATGCAATATTTGGTAAGGAAAGAGGTTGGGGATTAAAAATGAGCGGCTACAACCTAAACTTCGGCTTCTACTACAATTTCTAAAGAACGGAACGCAAACTTTTAATATATCCGGACGCAAAATGAATAAGTCTTGCGTCCGGATTTGTTTTTATATAAAAGAGGTACAGGGAGTGACGGGAAATAGACAGTAACATACTTTATCATAAAATCAGAGATGAATATGTTAAATCTAAAAATATCGGATATGTAACAATGTTATATCCTGAAGAGTACAAAATAACCACTTCTCTGCAGGCAATAAAAATCAGCCGAAGATCGTTGCCACAATCTTCCGACCACCTCCGCTGTTGCGGAACTCGCAAAGATAGATTCCCTGCCATGTACCCAGATTCAAACAGCCATTCGTTATAGGTATTGTCAGGCTCACACCGGTCAAGACAGATTTTGCATGAGCAGGCATATCATCAGCTCCTTCCAATGTATGCTCGTAGTAAGGTTCCCGTTCCTTCACCAAACGATTGAAAATTGATTCCATATCCACCCGTACATCCGGATCGGCGTTTTCGTTAATGGAAAGCGCACAACTCGTATGCTTCACAAACAAATTCAACATTCCCGTGTGCGGTAAAACGGGAAGATGCCGGTACACCTCCTCGGTAACCAAATGGAAGCCTCTGGGACGAGGTCTTAAAGTAAATTCAACTTGTTCTACCATATTCTTATGATTTAAGCTAATAAATTACAATAAAATTCATTTTTTCTCACTACCGAGAATAGACGTACAATAAGTTTTGCCTTTACGACATGGAGCACAGTGATTCTATTCTTTCCTTTTTCCACATTTCTATCCAGATCATGCCACTATTTTTTCTACTTGCAATAGATACAAGTTGGACGCATAGGTTAATCGGACACACTCTCTGATCGCTACTTTTTCTGTCGGTAATAGATACTGTAGATAGATGTAACAGTGGTTTTGATATATTTACATGCTCTTTATATTATTAAAAATGAAAGGTTTGATTATTTTTCATTCATCCGGACTATAAGCCGTCTTTTTATTCTATTCCTTTGCTTATCAGTTCCTCTATCAACATCATGCGGCAAGGCAATATCACACGAAACGTACTGCCTACTCCTACAGTAGAATCTACTTCAATTCTTCCACCCATCTTATCCACAAGTAATCTGGAAATGGATAAACCTAACCCCGCTCCTTGTACATACGGATCCAACTTTTCAAATCTTTCAAAAATTTTATCTGTTTTATTTTCAGGTATTCCACATCCGGTATCAACGACACTTATTTCTACACTTCCCTCACAGACTTTATAAGATACCGTAACAGTTCCCTTTGAGGTATACTTCAGCGCATTCGAAAGGATATAATTCAGCACTTGTTTCACACGCGTGCTGTCCAATTCGACAAAATAATCCTGTTCCGGATAAGTAGCCAAAAGCTCCACCTCCGCCGGAACATGAGAAACATATCCCGCAACTGTTTCTTTTACAATATCCGACAAATTGAACCACACTAAATGTAATTCGATATCTCCCGACTCTATTTTGGAAATATCAAACACATCATTGATTATATTGAGCAAAAGCTCGTTATTATGCCGGATAAGCAAATGGTATTGCTCTTTCTCTGAAAAATCCTCTGCAGAAATCAATAAATTGGAAAAGCCCACAATAGCATTTAAAGGCGTACGTATCTCATGCCTCATATTAGCAAGAAAAGCAGATTTCAAACGATCGGATTCTTCAGCCTTATCACGCGCCTTAATAAGCATCATCTCTGTTTGTTTCAATTCCGTGATATCATAATTAATACTAATCAACTCTATGATATCATTCTTCGGATCATATTTTTTCACCAACAAATTAATGCGAGTCCATGTATAGCTACCATCGTTTCTGATAACACGCACTTCTTTACTAAACTTTATCCCCATTCCATTCTCTGCGTCCTTTAAAAACGCGATCACCGGAGCACGGTCCTCCGGATGAAAATGACTATAAACGCCTACTACATCAACCAATGGAGTGTCCTCCGCTTCACCAACGTTCTGATACCAGCTTTTCTGGGCATATCCTTTTTTGGTCAACATATTATAATGAGCATACCCAACCTTAGCATAGTTACCGATAAGTTCGAAAAAGCCTTCAAATTCCTGAATCTTATTATAAGCTACCGTCATTTCGGTTTTATCGGCATTTATCACCAGATAATTGGTCGGATTATGATTATCATCATAAAGAGTGGTCACTTTGGTTACCAAATCAATCGTTCCCTCTTTCTTTTTATTGTGATAGTAACTACCGATTTTAGAAAAGTCATAACGGAAAGTAAAATCGGCATCCTCATTTCTTCTCATTTTCTTTTTCATCTCCTCAGGGAAATTCGGATTATCGAAAATATTGATACCCAAAAGATCTTCTTTCCGTTCCAAATGAAATAACTCCAATTCCTTGTCGTTCAAATCAATTAATATACCTTTCAAATCATATAACTCAATACCTACGGGAAGGTTCTTATAAATATTATGCAATAAGCGTTCGCTACGTTGAAGAGCTTGATAAGCAGAAGTCATATTCGGTCCATCCAATTCTTCCGCAATGCCATAAACTTTGATGTTACCGTTCTCATATTCTTTACGAAAACAAATTTTACTGCGTATCCACACCGCTCCTTTCACCGTATCGAGCAGATAAATAACTTCCGGTTTCGGTTGCGTGTTGTCAAAAGAATGAATCGTGGCATGGCGCTGTCCCTCTTGCAATATACGACTGTTAAAATCACTAAAACTGATAGTTCTGTCTTCACCCAGTCCTAACAAATTAGAAATATATTCAGAACACATATAACTTTCGCTCCTACTATCAGCCTCCCACCAACCCATATGAGCTTTCGTCATCAATTCCGATAAGAAACTATTTTGAATATCTTCTTCCATACAAAAAATGTTATGTATCCCCACTAGCCATCCCTATTTTATAAAAAACAATAACTATCCCAATCTCCACTGTAAACATACTAAAAAGAGTTTCTATAAAATGGGCGCAAATATAGGAAATATAAAAAAGAGGCAAGCAAATCTTTATTGAATTTTCATTTTACCGTATATTAAAGTATTCAAAAGAGCCACCGCTAAGTTTATATAGGAAATAAGACAAACACGGCTACATCCCACAGAGCATGAGATAACATAATAGCCGAAAGTTGTTTAGGATAAAAACGATACAATAATCCCCATGCTATGCCTACTACTAAGGCAGCCATAATCAACATAAAATTAAATGACCAGATATGTACCAAAGCATAAAACAAGGTGGTGAAGACAAAACCTATATTCGGACTCCAACGGTCGGATAAAACCCGCTGTATATAACCACGCCAAAAAACCTCCTCTGCCGGACCGATTATTATAAATAATAAAGCTGCAAGCAACCATTTATTTTCACCGTCTTTTAAACTATAAATCAAATCAACTTGCGGACGAGCAAACGCAAACAGAAAAGATGCGACCTTATCGCCTAACCAAAAAACGCACCATAATGCTACCGCTATCAGAATACCCAAGCATACAGTTTTCCAACCGATAGAGATATCCAAAGTCCATTGAGGATGAAATTTACCGGCCAAAATTGACAATATGATAGCCGAGAAACTCATACTTGCCCAAAAATTTACCCAATCACGAGTATAAGGGGAAAACATAAGAAACCACAATAACGCCGCTATACAAATTGAGAACAAAACTTGTTTCATCATCCAACTAATTTACCAATAAAAAACGAGAGCGAGAAAATCATGCTGAATAACAACTGCAACTGAGCCGTACGTTCATCTAAATTAAGTATAACTTTATACCCTTTCTTCGGGAAACTCCATGCCGTACGCACATTTTTCAAGGATACAGGCAATACCAAATAACAGATCAAAGTCCAAAGCGGATAATATTCCATAACAATACATACCAGAACCCATAAGAAAGGTACCAGTAATTCTGCTGTATATAAAGCAACTGATAGCTTTTGACCTATCTTCATTGCCAGCGTTGATATCCGCGCCCGAGTATCTGTCTTTATATCCCGCATATTATTCACATGCAAAATAGCAACTGTTATCAGACCAACCGGAACAACAACCCATATTGTATCCCATCGCATCATTCCTGTCGTCACATACGAAGTACCTATAGCAGGTAACACGGCATAAGCTATAAAAATCAGCAAATCGCCCCATGCATGATACTTAAAGAAAGGATAAAACAAGGCGCAAACCACTCCGGCCAGACCAATCCATAACAAAGGAAGACCTGTGCGAATGACTAACCATAACCCTAAAACAACAGCTACCGAAAGCAGGATAAATCCTAAGCTACGTATTTCTTTGGGAGCAAACAGTCCATCGGTAAGAATTTTGGCACCGAAAGTATCAGCAGCATCCACTCCCTTTTTATAATCATAATAATCACTCCATGTATTGCCTCCGGCTTGAAATAACAGCATTCCTACTAATGCACAGACTCCATACATAATATTTATTTCTACTCCCATCCAATAAAGATAAGCGATCGTCACTAATACGGGCATAAGTGATGCCGGAAAGGACCAAGGGCGAGTAGCTATAAACCAATCTTTCAATGAGTGTTTTACCATCTTTTTTTGTTTTTCAATATAATATTTCAACTTAACTACGGTGCATCCAAATAGAGTTTATTTTACGCCGGATAGCTATCGCATTTAACAATGATACTCCTAGATAAATCAGAATGCCTATACTAATTACCGGAAACAGATTTGTGTCGTCTAACATCGGAAACAAAGGTGCGAACATATCTATATATAAATTACGTATCCAAACAACACATCCGACAGCCAATAATAAAACCAGTCCGTTCAACAATAAAGTGAGCATTTGATATGGCCATGCAGTTTGAAAAGGAGAATAGCCTATTAACAATAAGTTTTCAAGCTTCATTGTATTTTTCTGCAAAATCAGATAGATACTTAACATCAGGATATAAAACGAAAGAATACAGATAATGAGTCCGACAGCCATGACAATACCTACAATCATTTTTAGAAACCATGTCATCTTTCCGGCATCTAACTGATCGCCCTCTGTTTCATATCCTTTCTCTTTCAGAAACTTTACAATCCGATCATCCGTAGGATTATGCACTTCCACGATCAGTCTTGATGGAGAATTTTCTTTTTGGGAAGCAAAACGGGTATTTGCCCAGTTCATAAATGTTTCCGGCACTAAAATAGTATTCAAACGATTTGAGAAACCGACAATGCTTCCTTCAAAAGCCTCACTCAATCCATTGCCTCTTAATCGGATATTCAAACGGATCATGGAAAGTAACCCCTCGGATATTTTCGGAAGGCTTCGGCTTTGGGCAAATCCGAAATTGTAAAGATTCAAATAGTTACGAGGTAATATAATAGGTATAGTCCGGTCTCCCGGTGTATAATTCCACTGCTTGGAATCCACGTCAACATACTCATCGGGTACTGACTCGAAAAACATTTCAGTGGATACGTGAATACCTGTTCCCTGCATTCCCATAGAGGCTGCCACACTATAATCCGAAGGACGGAACGCACCTATATTCTTAATAAAAGGTTGTTCTTTCAATTCCTCTATTTCGGAAGCAGAGAACGTTGTACTCGACCCTAACAAAGAACCTACCGTACTAACCTGTTTAGTCAGAATCAAAAAGTCCTTCTTTATAAAGCTCTCCCGACTGGTAAACACCGGTAATATATCATTGTAAAATTGGATGCTTAATAAAATAATGACCATACCAAACAAATTGGCAAGAAAAAAGCCTCCCAACTGTGGCAAGCTTATATGCTGACGTAAAAGTTTCCAAACTAACCTCATAACCGAAATGTTTTTGTATAGGGTAAGTCCAGCCTACTTCCAATAGATGTCACTATTACACCTGCCCCTTGTTTCTTTACTTCTGCCATCAGTATCTCAGCCATAATCTCAGCATTCTTTTTATCAAGATGACTCACCGGCTCATCCAGAAAGATATAATCGAACGGCTGGCATAAAGCTCTTAATAAAGCCACCCGTTGTTGTTGTCCGAAAGAAATATGCGCCACTAGAATATTTCTTTTCTCAGCTATACCTAACTGTTCCAGATACTCTTCTACCTGTTTCTTAGACAAATGATGAGTCAACTGATTCTTCAACTGAATGTTTTCCCAAACCGTTAACTCCGTAAAAAGACGAAGTTCCTGAAACATCATGCTCAGCGAATGTCTACGCAGTTCTACCCATTGCTTCACTGTGTTATGGCGTATATTTTCTCCGTCAAAATCGATAATACCCTGATAATCGTTTCGATAGCCGTAAATATAGCTACAAAGGGAGGACTTACCTGTGCCCGACTGAGCCTCCACCAGATAAATCTCCCCTTTACACCATTCTACCGTTTGATGCCACACCTCGGAATGCACTTCATTGCGACCCGCAAACACCTCAGGAAGGGTTTGCCGTAAGGTAATATTATTCATTCAACGATTTAGCTAAATCTACAATTTGTTTCAATACGTTTTCTTCTTGATTTTCCATCACGACCTCCATAGTTACTTTGGGATAATCAAGGGCCTTTATACAAATATAATCGAACAATTTCATAAATGCTACATTTTCTTGCATATCCATTAATGGAGTTATGTTTTTAGCCAAGGCCTGTACATCAAAGCGATAATACAAACGATTACCTTTCATATCATCCAGCCAATTCGCCGGAGATGTTTCCATTACCTGTACATTCGGACTCTTTATGCCCAAATAGAACTGATTTTCTCCCTTTAATCCGAAAGTAATCTCTCCCATCATAGGTATCGCCATGCTATATTCTTTATCTCCAGCTACCACTACAGGCATACCCGTGCCTTGCATCAACCCGCTTAAAGTTTCAAGGAATCCGATTCCTTCCCCTTTTTTCAATTCTACGTTCAGTGTCATTTCCATACCACCCAACGTACTTGGCATCAATAAAGATAAATCTCCTTCTATAGCAGCAAACATCTTACGAAGAATGGGTTCCATTGGCTTCATTTGCTGGGCATACTGAGGATATTCCATTAACATATCAAATAGTTTTTCTCCTTTCACGCCAAAACCTGCCCACACTATCTGATTATCTTTAGGCATAAAAATTCCTTTTAAAGGCATAGTCATTTCCTCACTTTTCCTCGCCCACTCTTTAGCTGCCTCGGTTAGATAAAGCCCTTCCAATTGTGCCGTAATCTTGCCTTTTTCAAACTGACACGTCATTAACATGGAAAGATCAGATAAGAAAACATTTTCAGGTATCACTCCTTTTACCATAGCCATCATCTCAGGAGGTACCATAGTCCCAAGCGAAAACACAGCCGTCACATCGCCCCTCAAAGCTTCAAATGCCGCAACTTGCTCTTTTTTAGATAAAAAACTTTGTTCTTCTTTCTGATTTAACAAAGCAATACCTCGTTCTACTAATGAAGCATCTTTTCGAAGATTTCCAACCAATAAGAGAGCCGATTCGTTGAATGCAGCCACAACCTCTTTATCCAAAGAAACATAATATACTCCATTTTTCATTTCGAGAGCCGGGCATACTTTTTCTTCACTCAATTTATCGAATAAAACTTTCAGCTTTTTCTCATCATTTACTTTCACGATCAGACCCACCTCTCCCGCAGAAGTAAAATAGGCATATATCAGTTTAGAGAAATCTAATCCTGACTCATCCGGATTCTTCATTAATTCTAAAGCATAACTATACAAAGAGGAATCTACTTTATTCTTCAGAAACGCCTCAATATTTGCCCGTTCTGTCTCTCCATTTACACCTGCTTTTTTAGTAATCGATTTAGAATCAATCCCCATCACAATACCGGCATCTGCGGGTATTACCATACGGTAATCATTCTTCTTGCCACATGAAGTTATCAGTAACAAAATTATCGAACACAGCCATACGCCCAATCCTTTTTTCATAATTTATTCTATTTGATTAGTTAAGTTCAATATATGACAAGCCGCTAAAGCCGCTGTTTCAGTACGCAATCGGGATTTCCCTAAACTAACGGAACGGAAACCGAAAGCAATGGCTTTCTCTACTTCTTCCCGACTAAAATCTCCTTCCGGACCAATCAGTACCAGCGCATCCTCGCCAGGATTCAATACATTTTTTAATAAAGGCTTCTCTCCTTCATAACAATGCGCTATAAACTTCTGCCCTTTTCTTTCATATGATATAAACCTGTCGAAATCCGTCATTTCATTTAATATCGGTTTACGTGCTTTCAGCGACTGCTTCATAGCCGACACCAATATTTTTTCAATCCGTTCGGTTTTAATTACTTTACGTTCGGAAAAGCGACAATTCAAAAAAGTGAGTTCATCCAACCCTATTTCTGTTGCCTTCTCAGCAAACCATTCCGTACGATCCATATTTTTAGTGGGAGCCATAGCTATGTGTAAATGCCCTGTCCATAAAGGAGCTTGAGGTACGCACTCTTTCACCTCAAACAAACATCGTTTCCCACTAATATTTGTAATTTCAGCTTTATAGAAACAACCAAAGCCATCAGTGAGAAGTATTTCATCGCCTTGCGACAAACGCAATACTCTTACACAATGGGCGGCTTCTTCTTCAGGAAGTTCCTTTTTAACGACTATATCGGGAGTATAAAATAAATGCATTTAATCTTTTTTTTCCGGTATCGGCACATGTTTATACTTAAACATTAGGGCAAACAAAATAGCAACTATCAATGCATACGCTGCAAATATATACCACACTGTACTCCAATCGCCCACCGTATAAAAGTTTCCATTATATTCTATCGAATAAGTGAAATGGCTGACTACAGCCTGCGCACTTAATGTTCCAATAGTAGCCCCCAAACCGTTAGTCATAATCATGAACAATCCCTGCGCACTCGAACGTATGGACGGATCAGTTTCCTTATCCACAAACAACGAACCGGAAACATTAAAAAAGTCAAACGCTACACCGTACACAATCATAGAAAGTACAAACAACCACACTCCGGGACCAGGATTACCTAACCCGAAGAAAGCAAAACGCCCTACCCACGCCAACATGGCAATGAGCATCACTTTCTTAATACCAAAACGACGTAAAAAGAATGGAATAAGCAAGATACAAAGAGTTTCAGACATTTGAGAAAGCGAAATCAGCGCATTAGCATGATTTGCTCCAAACGTATCAGCATATTCGGCTATTCCTTTAAAACTAGTAATAAATGGATTCGCGAATCCGTTGGTTATTTGTAAAGACACACCCAATAGCATAGAAAATATGAAAAATAGAGCCATCTTTTTTTGTTTAAACAGAGTAAAAGCCCGAAGTCCTAAAGCCTCCACCAACGACTTCTTCCGATTTGAATGATCTACCGGACAATTCGGCAGAGTCTGTGCATAAACAGCAAGCACGATACTTAATGCGGCAGAAACAAAAAACTGGGAATAAGTTGTCTGAAAGCCCATACCATCGACAAAAAGCATAGAACAAATAAAACCGATAGTCCCAAATACCCGAATAGGAGGAAAATGTTTTATAGTGTCCATACCCGCTCCCTCCAAGGCAGAATAGGCAACTGAATTAGATAAAGCCAAAGTAGGCATGTAAAAAGCTACACTAAACGAATATAAAGAGAATAAAATGGAAAAATCCACTTCACTGCCCGAAGTTAAACCGTAATACGCAGCACCTGCCATAAACAACCCTGCTAATAAGTGGCATAAGCCAAGCATTCGTTGGGCGGGTACCCATCTATCGGCTACGATTCCTATCAATGCCGGCATAAACATGGAAACGACACCTTGCATAGCATAAAACCAGCCGATACTTTCAGCCAAATTTACATTCACTAAATAACTTCCCATTGAGGTCAGATAAGCACCCCATACAGCGAATTGCAGGAAGTTCATTATAATAAGCCGGATTTTCAAATTCATACTTATTCCATTTTGTCCCGACAAACATACATAAAAAAACTGAAATAAAACATATTAAGAATAAAAAATAGAAGAACCTCATATAAAATAAGTCATGAAATAAACAAACGGCTCTGAACGTACGGGAGGAATTCTTCAGCAGATTCAGAAAAAGTCGGATAGAATGATGATTACTTATAGTTGTGTACTATCATTACTTATTCTTGTGAACCGAATTAAATAATCAGAAAGCTTCCAGCTGAAAAATCTATAATCAAAAAGCTATGCAAAAGTAGCCTCGATTCGTATGCTTATGCCCATATTCCTCACCTCACTCACACAACGACTAATTATACATACAGGCGGATAAAACTATTTTCAAACCATCTCATCGATTTTCAAACAGTCTTATCCGCCTGTATGTCGGAAAAAGCGCAAAGGCATCTATTATCTCCTGTCAGATATCAGTTTTTAAAGTCTTTCTAACTGGGAAAAAAGAATAGCCGAAATAATTGTTTCTATTTCTTACGAATAAGTAACAGAGACTGACCGGCAGCATCACACATATTTACCTCTCCATTGCTAAGCACTTTATACTTAACAATCTTATCCAAGGCTGCAAGAATTGCATCTTCGGTTTCCATATGAGGGCACATCATACGAGTTGCACCGGCATTTCCGAAACTAATTTCCGATTTAACCGAATCAAGCTTTAAACCAGCAAAAAAACGGTTACAACTTGCGCTACCATAAATACGATTCTCTGCTCTGTCGAAACCGATAAAAGGCGCCTGCTCAACTTTTGAAGTATCTATAGCAGTGCCGTTTACAGCAACAATATCCCATTCACCAGTTAAAGCAACTGACGAAGCGCTATTTTTACTTGAAGAACATGCAGCTATTACAAAAGAGGCTACAATCGATAAGAGTAAAGTAACTTTTTTCATCTTTCAAATTATTTTAGTTCTGCTAATAAACAAATAAAGAGGTGCAAAGGTAGGCTATATTCTACAATTTCAAACATGGATTAACGCAGATTAACGCGTATCTTTGATTTTTCCTCTAATGTCCATAGAAAAAAAGAGGAATTATTTACCACGTCTTGAAAAAAAGCAGTATCTTTGTAGTATAAACTTAATATTAATTGAACGCAGATATGAAAACAACTTTCTTATTAGCTTCTACTATTCTTTTATTCAACACCCTGACAGTTTCGGCACAAAATGATTATTTTGTAAAAACTCAACAAACAGCATCTACGGAACAAAACAAAGAATCTACTACGACACCGGAAGAAGATTTCATTAACGCCAACTTCCGTTATTACAGCCTGTGTGATTGGCAACCAGGCATGAAATTCATGGTTCTTCCCGAACGGAAAGACTTAATTATCCCCACCTTTAAATCAAAGGAAACAGGAAAAAATGTAAGTAGCGGTGACTTGAAATACAAAATATTCGAATATCTTGGTGTAGAAGAAACAGAACAAGGATATCTGCATTTCATGTTCGATTGCGAAAACAAAACGTATTATCATGAAGTGAAAAACACGTCGTTAGGCGACTATTGCTCCAAACCAAAGGCGGGAATCAACACGTTGGCTTTCTTAGGCGATGTAGATATTGCTAAGAATCTGCTTATCGGACAAACTTTTTACACCCGTGCTGAAAAATATCGCGTAGACGAAAACAATGCTGCTGGAGGTTATAAAGAAATAGAAATTCCTAACAATACAAAAGTAACAGTGACAGGTATAGGAGTGGGAAGCCGTTCTTTCCCTGTAAAAATAGTAGTAAAAGATGATAAGGGACGAGAATTCTATCAATCTGTGGCTATTTCTAAAACGAACAGCGGCATGGTAGATACAGAATTTATTATGGACCTAAAACCCATGTGGTTTCCTAATTCTTTTGCTCTGAATGATGCAAACAAAAGTGTACAGGAAAACCTGATGGAACAATATGCAGGAAAAGATGTGTATGCAAAAGAAAACTGCGATATGAACAGTGAAAAAGGCCCCAAACGCATCAACCGTTACAAACAGTTTGTTATTAAAGACATTGAAGCCATCAATAATTCACCTTATGTCAAGATGACTCTACTTGACTTGGAAGGAAACACTTACACAAAGGAAATCACGTTTAAACGATCAAGTGTAGCCGGAGATATTGCCGGAGAACATGAAAACTTCTTTACCGATGTCTTTGGCCAAGGGAACTTACGTTCCCGTTATCCGAAAATTGACGATAAGACATGGGATCTCATCAGCAAAGGTGAAATAAAACTAGGGATGAGCCCTGACGAATGTCGTATGGCTAAAGGAAATCCGTTACGCGTACATAAAAACCATGAAGAAGCAAGAGAAGACTGGTTCTATGAAGACCACTCAATTCTTACTTTCAAGCATGGCAAATTAGCAGAAATCAATTAATCATCAATCTTATAAACAAGTTATTGAAATAAATGGGTAAAGTTTTAATTATCGGCGCAGGAGGTGTAGGAACAGTTGTTGCGCATAAAGTAGCACAAAATCCGGATGTGTTTACGGATATAATGATTGCAAGTCGTACCAAATCTAAATGCGACGCTGTGGTAAAAGCCATTGGCAACCCGTCTATCCGTACAGCACAGGTGGATGCCGACAACGTAAACGAACTGGTAACTTTGTTTAATGAATTCAAGCCGGAAATTGTTATCAATGTTGCGCTTCCTTATCAGGACCTCACCATTATGGAGGCTTGTTTGAAAACCGGTGTTAATTATTTAGATACAGCTAACTATGAGCCAAAAGATGTAGCACACTTTGAATACAGTTGGCAATGGGCGTATAAAAAACGTTTCGAAGAAGCTGGATTGACAGCTATCTTAGGGTGTGGATTCGACCCGGGGGTAAGCGGTATTTATACAGCATACGCAGCAAAACATTATTTCGATGAAATACATTATCTGGACATTGTAGATTGCAATGCGGGGAACCACCATAAAGCATTTGCCACCAACTTTAATCCGGAAATAAATATCCGGGAGATTACCCAAAACGGACGCTATTATGAGAACGGTGAATGGGTAACAACCAAGCCTTTAGAGATTCATAAGGCTCTTACTTACCCAAATATCGGCCCACGCGATTCATATTTGCTTTATCATGAAGAACTGGAGTCGTTGGTAAAAAATTATCCGACAATTAAGCGTGCACGTTTCTGGATGACTTTCGGTCAAGAATACCTAACCCATTTACGAGTAATCCAAAACATCGGCATGGCTCGTATTGATGAAGTGGAATATAATGGTATGAAGATTGTTCCGTTGCAATTTCTGAAAGCCGTATTGCCTAACCCACAAGACTTAGGCGAAAACTATGAAGGGGAAACTTCAATCGGTTGCCGTATTCGTGGTATCAAAGACGGAAAAGAGCATACCTATTATATATACAACAATTGCAGCCACCAGGCAGCTTATAAAGAAACAGGCATGCAGGGTGTAAGCTATACGACCGGTGTTCCTGCCATGATTGGCGCAATGATGTTCCTCAAAGGCTTATGGAAAAAGCCGGGTGTATTCAATGTCGAGGAATTTGATCCGGATCCATTCATGGAACAACTAAACAAACAAGGACTGCCCTGGCATGAAGTGTTCGATAAAGATTTAGAAGTTTAATCAGTTGAAAGTTTAGAATGTAGAGTGAGAGACCTTCATGTAAATACTTACTCTCAATTCCCAACTTTCAATCCTTAATTTAATAAAGAAGTGAAAGTAGGAGATAAAGCACCCGAAATACTCGGGCTTGATGAAAACGGAAACGAAATCCGTCTCAGTAATTACAAAGGACATAAAGTGGTACTTTATTTTTATCCTAAAGATAATACCTCAGGCTGCACAGCCGAGGCCTGTAGTTTTCGCGACGGTTACAGTGATCTTCGCAAAGCTGGATACGAAGTAATTGGAGTAAGTGTAGATAACGCTAAATCACACCAAAAATTCATTGAAAAAAATCAGCTACCTTTCCCGTTAATTGCTGATACGGATAAAAAACTGGTGGAACAGTTTGGTGTGTGGGGAGAAAAAAGCATGTACGGACGCAAGTATATGGGCACATTTCGCACCACTTTTATCATCAATGAAGAAGGCGTGATTGAACGTATCTTCACTCCAAAAGAAATAAAAACAAAAGAGCATGCTCAACAAATTTTATAAATATTAATTATATGGCAAAAAAAGAAAATAACGATATAGAACCGGGAAGCGTAAATGATAAGCTAAAAGCGCTTCAAACGGCTATGGACAAAATAGAAAAGAGTTTTGGTAAAGGTTCCATCATGAAACTCGGCGACGAGAATATTCAGGAGGTGGAAGTGATACCTACCGGATCAATTGGCCTGAACGCAGCATTAGGCGTAGGTGGCTATCCACGTGGACGTGTCATCGAGATTTACGGCCCAGAATCATCCGGTAAAACAACCCTGGCTATCCATGCTATAGCCGAGGCACAAAAAGCGGGAGGCATTGCCGCATTCATTGATGCCGAACATGCTTTTGACCGTTTTTATGCTGCAAAATTGGGTGTAGACGTAGAGAATCTGTGGATTTCCCAACCAGATAATGGCGAACAAGCTCTGGAGATTGCCGAGCAGTTGATTCGTTCCTCTGCAATCGACATTATTGTTATCGATTCTGTCGCCGCTCTGACTCCGAAAGCTGAAATTGACGGCGATATGGGTGAAAACAAAGTGGGATTACAAGCGCGCCTTATGTCTCAGGCTTTACGTAAGCTGACTTCCACAATCAACAAGACCAAAACAACTTGTATTTTTATTAATCAATTACGTGAGAAAATCGGAGTTATGTTCGGTAACCCTGAAACCACAACCGGTGGTAACGCTTTGAAGTTCTACGCTTCGGTACGGTTGGACATCCGTGGATCACAACAGTTGAAAGATGGTGACGAAGTGATTGGCAAGCAGACGAAAGTAAAAGTAGTGAAAAATAAGGTTGCTCCCCCATTCCGTAAAGCGGAATTCGACATCATGTTTGGAGAAGGTATTTCTAGAACCGGTGAAATTATTGATTTAGGTGCCGATCTGGGAATTCTCAAAAAGAGTGGTTCTTGGTATAGCTACAATGACACGAAAATCGGACAGGGACGAGACGCCGCAAAACAATGCATGGCCGACAATCCTGAACTGGCCGAAGAATTAGAAAAACTTATCTTCGAGAAATTGAAAGATAAAAAGATGTAAAACCAGTTAATATGCTGTCATTCGGAAGAAATTCTTTTATTTTACTTCCGAATGACAGAATTTTCATCATTACTACCTAAAGGTATTCTTTCATATGACATAATCAAATCCTTACGCTTCTTCATGCTCAATCAAACAAGTATCAGCTGAAGAAGAGAATGAATTACCTGAAAAATAGTTTACCTGTCAACTTAAAATAACACACTATATGATTAACCCTGTCTATTCTCCCGCACCGGAACGATACAACAGCGGAATGAAATATCGCCGTTGTGGAAAAAGCGGTATCCTGTTACCTGAAATATCTCTAGGTTTATGGCATAACTTTGGTGATGTGAACCCATTTGCCAACTCACAAGCAATGGCACACTATGCCTTCGACCAAGGTATTACGCACTTCGACCTCGCTAACAACTATGGTCCGTCATTCGGTTCCGCCGAAGAAACATTCGGTCTGATCATGAAAAAATCTTTCATGCCCTATCGGGACGAACTGTTCATCTCAACCAAGGCCGGACACGAGATGTGGCCCGGTCCCTACGGCAACTGGGGTTCCCGTAAATCGCTAATTAACAGCCTCGACCAAAGCCTAAAGCGAATGCACCTCGAATATGTCGATATCTTTTATTCTCACCGCTATGACCCCGATACACCTCTTGAAGAAACACTACAGGCACTTGTCGATATTGTACGGCAGGGAAAAGCTTTATATGTAGGATTGTCGAAATATCCCGTAGAAAAAGCGACCCTAGCTTATCAGTATTTGGAAGAACGAGATGTACATTGTCTGCTCTATCAGGGAAAATACAATCTGTTCCATCGTGAGCCGGAGAAACAAGGGATTTTACAACAAGCTAAAGATAACGGCACCGGATTCATTGCATTCTCTCCGCTGGCACAAGGATTACTTACTAACCGTTATTTAAACGGAATCCCTGAAAACTCCCGTATGGCTCATAATAACTTTTTAAAGAAAGAAAGCCTAACGAACGAAACCTTGGAAAGAATAAAGGCTTTGAATGAGCTTGCCGCTCAACGTGGACAGACGCTTGCCGAAATGGCACTAGCGTGGTTATTAAAAGATGAATTAGTTACCAGCGTTATCATCGGCGCAAGTTCAGTAACACAACTGTCTGACAATCTTAAAGCCATAGAGAATACCACATTTACATCAGCCGAGCTTGAAAAAATAGAGTATATTATTGGCCAGTAAATGCTTCTCCAGTAAAATCCCTACCAGGTAAGCATTCAAAAACAGTAAAAGCGTAATGGTCAAAAAAACATGTCTAGAAAAGAAGCTTACCAAATAAACAGGCAAAGAGTTAGCCATTACATGGATGATTTTTATTTACAAGTAAAAAGTAACAAAAAGAAAAGGCACATAAGGTATTTCAGAAATGAAATATATCTTTTATAATGAACGTTCATTATCGACATAACGAACGTTCATTGTCCTGCAAACGAACGTTCGTTTCCAAAAGAATAAGCGTTCATTTATTTCTTTATTATTTATAACGTGAAGATGGCGAAGGTTATATGATAAAAGAAATAGACTTTTCAGTCCTCTTCATCCTCCTCAAAATCGAAATTAAACTCATCTAAGAACTCAGGAGCAGTAAACTCATCCAAACTACGACGATCTTTCTTAGTCGGTCTGCCGGTTCCTCGAGCTCTGTCTACAAAACCGCTTATGCGACTCAACTCCAATAGTTCATACTGGTCTGATGTCGTTACATTCTCCATCATTTCGGGAACAAGCTTAGCCCCTACCCGTTTCTCTATGGCTTGTAACACTTTAAAGGAGTAAGTGATAGGTGGCTTACGCACCTGAATAATCTCTCCCGGTTTTATCATCCGAGAAGGTTTTATCTGCACACCGTTGATACTAATACGCCCTTTCTTGCATGCCTCAGCTGCAATGGTACGGGTTTTAAATATACGGACGGCCCAAAGCCATTTATCAATTCTTGCTTCACCCATTTATTTCTTGTTATATTGATTCATAGTGATGTCAATACCTGCCAGACAAAAACTCTTGATAATGTCGATAGCCAAAGCCACTCGTTCATCCATCGTTTTCATATCCTCTTCAGTAAAATGCCCGAGCACAAAATCAATCTGTCCTCCACGAGGAAAATCGTTACCAATGCCAAACCGCAAACGTGCATAGTTCTGAGTACCCAATGTTGCGGCAATATGCTTCAATCCATTGTGACCGGCATCGCTTCCCTTCCCTTTCAAACGAAGCGCTCCAAACGGTAAAGCCAAATCATCGACCACAACCAGTACATTCTCTAAAGGTACCTTTTCCTGCTGCATCCAGTAACGAACAGCATTTCCACTCAGATTCATATAAGTAGAAGGTTTCAGCAATATCAACTGCCTCCCCTTCAATGAGAGCGTAGCGGTAGCTCCATAGCGGCTATCACTGAAAACAATATTGGATGCCTTAGCTAAGGCATCCAATACTCTAAATCCTATATTGTGGCGGGTATCGCGATATTCATTGCCGATATTTCCCAACCCTACAATCAAATATTTCATTGAAAGGAATTAACTGAAAACTACAGTTCTATTATTTAACCGCAGCGGCAGCACCTCTAGCGGCACGAGTTAATTTAACACCACAAACAACGGTTTCTTTTGCATTCAAAATTTCCAAACCTTCAAATGAAAGTTCACCTACCTTGATTGTTTTACCTAAACCGAGGTTTGTTACATTGATAACCAACTTCTCAGGAATCTTATCGTACGTAGCTTTTACTTTCAGTTTACGAACCTGTAATTGCAATTTACCACCGGCACGTACACCTTCTGCCAAACCTTCCAAAGCAACAGGAACTTCCATTACAATAGGTTTATCTTCAGATATCTGATAGAAATCAACATGAAGGATATTATCTTTTACCGGGTGGAATTGAATTTCTTTCATGATAGCCTTGCAGCTTTGTCCGTCAATATCCAAATTTACCGCATAGATGTGCGGAGTATAAACCAAGTTGCGAAGACCGTCATTAGTTACGGTAAAAGGAGTAGCAACAGGTTTTCCATTTTCATCTTTCTTTACGCCGTACAATATGCAAGGAACTGCATCAACTTTACGAATTTCACGAGTACCTTTTTTACCGAGTTCTGTTCTGGCGGTACCTTTTACATCAATTGTTTTCATTTGTTTTAATTAATTGTGTTACTCTAAATTAAGTTTATTCTCTATTGCTTAATTCACCATCACACGATGTGTAATAATCACACGATGTTCAAAAAGCGGGTGCAAAGGTAGATTTTATTTCCCAAAAATCAAAGAGTTAAAGGCTAAAAATCTATATCAATTTTTATTTCCTCATCTGCAAGGGGAGCCCCTGTCCCTTCTTTTTCCTCCTGATCTCCCATCTGTTTAGGAAGAGCCGATCCCTGTTCGTCCGTAATAAAACGTATGGCTTCGGTCAATCCGCCTATAAACTTTTCAAAATCTTCCTTATATAAAAAGATTTTATGTTTCTCAAAACTTACTTGCGAATCATCTCCCTCACCCGACACAATTTTTTTACTTTCAGTAATAGCTAAAAACATCTCTTCTTTACGGTTTTTCTTCACATCCAAGTAATAGATACGCTTGCCGGCTTTAATAGATTTGGAGAAAACGATCTCCTTATCAGCTTCCACTGCACTTTTCTTTTTAAGTTCATCCATAGTTCAAAGTCATGTATTTAAAATCGGCTTCAAAATTGCTTAAAATTTTCATATCAAGCAAAAGAAATAGAAAGAAACTTCTATATTGAAACAAATATTAGGGAGCCTAAAACTTTTTTCCTCTAAAAAATTGTAATTTGTTTGTGTTAAATAAGGAATTTACCTACTTTTGCCACTCCTTAGTAAATATTATTAAAGTTATGATTAACAGAGTTCTTATTCGTTTGAAGATTGTGCAGATAGTATATGCTTACTATCAGAATGGCGGAAAAAATTTAGAGACCGCAGAAAAAGAGCTATTTTTCAGCTTGTCGAAAGCGTACGATCTTTACAATTACTTATTACTATTAATGGTAGAAGTAACTAAGTATGCGAATAAACGTATTATGGCAGCTAAAAACAAACTCAAACCTACTAAAGAAGAGTTACTGCCGAACATGAAATTTGTAGAAAACCGTTTTATTGCCCAACTCGAAATCAACGAACAGCTTTCTGATTTCGTAAATAACCAAAAGAAAACGTGGGACAACGAACCCGAATGTATTAAAGCCTTATACGAGAAAATCGTAAACAGCGAATATTATAAAGAGTATATGGCCGAGGAAACTTCTTCCTATGAGGCTGATCGTGAATTGTGGCGTAAACTTTACAAAAACATTATTTTCAATAACGAAAAATTGGATCAATGTTTGGAAGATCAAAGTCTGTATTGGAATGATGACAAAGAAGTCGTAGATACGTTCGTATTGAAAACCATCAAACGCTTTGAAGAAAAGGCCGGTTCAAAACAACCTCTTTTACCCGAATTCAAAGACGAAGAAGATCAAGACTTTGCACGCCGTTTATTCCGACGCACCATTCTTAACGCAGATTACTATCGTCATCTCTTGAGCGAAAATACCAAAAATTGGGAATTAGACCGTGTAGCGTTCATGGATGTAATCATTATGCAAATTGCTTTGGCAGAAATTTTAAGTTTCCCGAACATTCCTGTCAGTGTTTCGTTAAATGAATATGTAGAGATTGCCAAACTTTACAGCACAGCTAAAAGCGGTGCCTTTATTAACGGTATGTTGGACAATATTGTTAATCAATTAAAAAAAGATAATAAACTAACCAAGAATTAAATATCTTTGTTAGTTGTTCTTCGGAACGATTTATATTAAACATTAATAATTAAAGATTATGAGCTTATTAACAGTTTTTCTACAAGCAGGTGGTTCAAACCTTTCGTTTATTGTAATGATGGTTGCCATCTTCGCTATTATGTACTTCTTTATGATTCGTCCTCAGAACAAGAAGCAAAAACAAATTATGAATTTCCGTAAGAATTTGGAAATCGGACAGTCGGTTGTTACAGCCGGAGGAATCTACGGAAAAATTAAAGAACTCGAAGATAACGTTGTCGTTTTAGAAATCGCAGCGAATGTAAAGATTAGAATCGACCGTAATTCAATTTTCGCAGACGCTCCTACTACACAACAGCAAAACGCTGCAAAATAAGGGAGTTTAAGATGCCCGACAAAAAGAACATACGAACAAATATTTCCAAAATTACCAAACAAATCAGGGACTTCCTGCTCAGTAGAAAGAACAGGGAGTTTCTGATTTTTTTATTTTTCTTTTTTGTAGCTTCTTTTTTCTGGCTCATCCAAACTTTAAACTATGACTACGAAGCGGAATTTGCCATTCCTCTACGATTAAAAAATGTACCTGATGATGTGGTGCTCACTTTACCGCCGCCGCAAGAAGTACGCGTCACAGTAAAAGATAAGGGCACTGTATTAATGAATTATTTATTTGGCCAGAGCTTTTATCCTATAACCTTAGATTTCAAAGATTATTCCAAATCGGGAAATCAGATAAGGCTTCTTTCCAGCAACTTACAAAAGTTCATCGCTTCACAATTGCTCATCTCTTCAAGGATAACCTCTATGAAACCAGATACATTGGATATTATCTATACAAGGGAAAAAGCAAAAAAAGTGCCTGTGCAATTGGTTGGACATTACACAGCCGGGCAACAGTATTACATTTCGAAAGTACAATACCGTCCGGACTCGGTGACAGTTTTTGCTCCCGAAAAGATATTGGATACAATCCGTTATGCTTACACAGAACCGATAGAACTGAAAAATATGACGGATACTACCGTAACACGTACGGTGTTGAAAAGAATAAAAGGAGCCAAATTTGTACCAAACTTTATTGACATACGCTTTTTAGTAGATATTTATACGGAAAAAACAGTAGAAGTCCCCATCAAAGGAACCGGTTTCCCCATTAACAAATCATTAAAAACCTTTCCCTCGAAGGTTAAGGTTACTTTCCAAGTGGGGTTAAGCCGTTTTAAAGATATAACGGCCGACTATTTCAGTATTGAAATTCCATATAAAGAACTTCTGAAATGCAAAAACGATAAGTATACGGTAAAATTAAAGAATATGCCGAAAGATGTCGGTCATATACGAATCTCTCCTAGTGAAATAGACTTCTTAATAGAACAGAACACATCGAATGACAATTAAACTAGGTATTACCGGAGGTATCGGTAGTGGAAAATCGGTTGTGTCCCACTTACTTGGCATAATGGGAATTCCGGTTTATCTGACGGATAACGAAGCTAAACGCTTAACAAACGAAGACTCCGAAATCCGCCGGCAACTCATCACTTTACTGGGAACAGAAGTATATTTACCCGATGGTTCACTAAACCGTCCTTATCTTGCCGCTTACTTGTTTGCCAAAGAGGAACACGCCAACCAAATTAATGCCATTATCCATCCACGTGTAAAGGAAGATTTCATACAATGGTGTAAAAAACATGCTGATTATCCGATAATAGCCGTAGAATCAGCTATTCTGATAGAAGCCGGCTTTGCCGAAACAGTCGACCGAATCGTTATGGTGTACGCTCCGTTAGAACTACGCTTGCAACGCGCTATGCTACGGGATAAGGCTTCAGAAGAACAAATTCGCAACCGCATACTCCGTCAGATGAGTGATGAAGAAAAATGCCATATGGCAGATATCGTGATTACCAATGACGGAAAGACCCCTCTCCTACCACAAGTGCTAAAGTTACTAAAGTGATTTTCTTCCCGTACAAACAAACGGAGCAAAGATGGGGCTATCCAAAAAATAAAAATTGAATTAGCTAAAGTAATAAATTGTAACTGAATAAATAAAAGTGCCACTTTAACCTATAAGAATTAAATATGAAGTGGCGCTTTCTTCTATACTTGGGTCCTATCAATTCTAAATTGAAAGATTAACTTTAAACTTTCAGACTTTTTAGACAATCCTCCTATAATTTATCTTTAATATCAAGTTTAAGAGGCTGGATTCTCAGTTTTTTTATATCAAATAAAGAATGATATTTATGAATACGGACTATTTTAGTCTACAAAAACGAATAACAACCATTAGATTATCAGATAACCTAAGAATAAACTATTAATATTCAAAAGATATACCAACCAACACTTTATACTAGTTACAAAATGAAAGTAAAATCCAATCCTTGCTATTCATATCTCACAAACACACTCACTTACTGATTGCATAATCTATCCAATGCCAAACAAGAACGAATCTTTACCATTCAAAATGACAAAATTATCTACAAGTAAGCAGAGTTCCGTTTCCTAATATTTGTTTAATAAAAACTTTTTTTGTTGCTATTACTTTGTTAGTATCCGCTATGAATAGTACTTTTGCATTAAGAATTGTAAAAACAATAAATACGAAAAGCTATGTTGAAAACTATTTTGTCTATCTCGGGTAAACCGGGATTGTTTAAATTGATTTCCCAAGGAAGAAATATGCTGATAGTGGAAACACTTGATGATACAAAAAAACGTCTACCGGCTCGCGGTAACGATAAAGTGACTTCATTAGGCGACATTTCCATGTATACAACCGAAGATGATATCCCATTGAGCAAAGTGCTGGAAGCGGTAAAAGCTAAAGAAAACGGAGCTCCGGTATCCCTTAATATCAAAAAAGCTTCTGCACAAGAATTGCAAAGCTATTTTGCCGAAGTACTGCCTAACTTCGATCGTGACCGTGTTTACAATAATGATATCAAGAAGTTGCTTTCATGGTACAACATTCTAATTCAGAACGGTATTACGGAATTTGAAGAGAAAACAACAGAAGAAGTAGCTGAGGAAGAAACTAAAGTTACTGAATAATTTCTGTTTCTCCTCTCAAATTAACCCCGTAAATTGTAACAAACAAAAGATTTAAATCTAAATTACAAGCCGGAAGTCCTGAAAAACGGTAGATACAAGTGTAAACACTCCGTTTTTCAGGACTTCCTTTATTGATTCAGAACCATACAACCGGATTCCAATTTCCAATCAAATCCCTTCACTACATTCGGTTTCTTCTGAACATTCTTTCGGCTCATTCTTAGCTTTTTATTCGTAAGAGATCACCATTATCCGTAAAAGCCAAATACACCAAAAAAAGAATTCAAAAAAGCCTTTCAGAAACAGATCGATACAGATTAGAATTAAATAAAAAAACAGATTACACAGGCTCATACCTTGTTAGTATATCCCGTGTAATCTGCAATTATAAACTTATCTGCGTTTTAATTTCTGAATATCAACCCATCACCTCCTGTCTCCACAATAATCGGCTTGCTCCGATCTACTTCTTGAGATAACAGTTTTTTCGACAAATCATTCAATAAATAACGTTGGATAGCACGTTTCACCGGACGAGCTCCGAACTCAGGATCGTAACCCGTACTTGCAATAAAACGAATTGCCTCGTCGGTCATTTCCAAAGTTACGCCATTATTTGCCAGCATATTTTTGATACCATCGATCTGTAGCATCACAATCTGCTCAATTTCTTCTTTATTTAACGGCAGGAACATAATGGTTTCATCTATACGATTCAGAAATTCCGGACGGATAGTCTTCTTTAACATGGAAAGTACCTCCTTCTTGGTCTCTTCAATCACCACTTCCCGATTTTCGTCATTGATCTTCTCAAACTGGCTCTGAATATAAGTGCTACCCAAATTGGAAGTCATGATAATAATGGTATTCTTAAAATTCACCGTACGTCCTTTATTATCTGTCAACCGACCATCATCAAGCACTTGCAGCAAGATATTAAATACATCTGGATGCGCCTTCTCTATCTCGTCAAACAATACAACAGAATAAGGTTTACGCCGCACTGCCTCAGTCAATTGTCCGCCCTCATCATATCCTATATATCCCGGAGGCGCTCCAATCAAACGTGAAACAGAATGTTTCTCCTGATACTCACTCATATCAATACGTGTCATCAACGATTCGTCATCGAACAAATACTCTGCCAAAGCTTTCGCCAATTCCGTCTTACCGACACCTGTAGTGCCTAAAAAGATAAACGAACCGATAGGGCGTTTTGGATCTTGCAATCCGGCACGGCTCCGGCGCACTGCATCAGACACAGCGGTAATCGCCTCATCTTGTCCTACCACACGTAAATGAAGTTCTTCTTCCAAGTGTAACAGTTTGTCACGCTCACTTTGCAACATCTTGCTAACCGGAATACCCGTCCAACGAGATACCACATCAGCAATATCTTCGGCCGTCACCTCTTCTTTAATCATAGCCGAATCACCTTGTTGGTGTTTCAGTTCAGTCTGTATATGAGCAATTTCATCATTCAACGCCTGCAATTTACCGTAACGAATTTCGGCTACTTTTCCATAATCACCTTCCCGTTCCGCTTTGTCCGCTTCAAATTTCAACTGCTCTATCTCTTGCTTATTTTGCTGAATCTTATTCACCAAAGCTTTCTCGCTCTGCCATTTAGCCTTATAAGAGTTCTCCTGTTCTTTCAACTCGGCAATCTCTTTATTCAACTGTTTTAGTTTTACTTCATCCTTTTCCCGCTTAATGGCTTCGCGTTCAATTTCCAATTGTTTCAGGTGACGAGATATTTCATCCAACTCTTCCGGTACAGAATCACGTTCCATACGAAGCTTTGCAGCAGCCTCATCCATCAAGTCGATAGCTTTATCCGGCAAAAAACGGTCGGTAATATATCGATTAGAAAGCTCTACCGCTGCTATAATCGCATCATCTTTAATACGTACCTTATGGTGATTCTCGTAACGCTCTTTCAACCCACGAAGAATGGAAATAGTACTCAAAGTATCCGGTTCGTTTACCATCACCGTTTGGAAACGACGCTCCAATGCCTTATCTTTCTCAAAGTATTTTTGATACTCATTCAATGTTGTCGCACCGATAGAACGCAACTCACCACGTGCCAACGCGGGTTTCAATATATTGGCAGCATCCATAGCGCCTTCACCCTTTCCGGCACCCACCAAAGTATGGATTTCATCAATAAACAGAATAATATTTCCTTCCGATTTTATTACTTCATTGATAACGGATTTTAAACGCTCCTCAAACTCACCCTTA
>UMKF01003680.1_pt1 | contig 25949 bp, 27 predicted proteins | sample 1966251 | NCBI WGS metagenome assembly UMKF01 (sample SAMEA4836171, study PRJEB28245) | human gut metagenome | biome: gut microbiome; material: fecal sample | place: Denmark | collected 2008
ATTCATAAAACTCCCGTTCTATGGGGTTTGATAGTTCGTTGATTTCGTGAGGAGTACCGCTTGTATATCGGGTTTTGCCGCCCTCAAACTCCACGTAACGCTGCTGGGCGGCTTCTGCCTGGATCTGCTTCCGCTGTTCAAGGGATAGCACCCGCTTCAGCCCGTTGCGGCTGGCAGTGCCCATGTCATACATGCTTATCGTAGCAATGGCTTTCAGCCGCGGGTCGATTTTGGCCGCACTGATAGCGAAACTACCGCTACCACAGATACCGATAGCACCGATACGCTCCCGATTCACAAATGGACGGGTGCCGAGATAATCCACTGCGGCGCTGAATGCTTCCGAATACAAGTCGGGCGATACCGCATTGCGGGGTTGACCTTCGCTGCCTCCCCAGAAAGGCAGGTCTATGGCAAGCGTAACAAACCCGCGCTCCGCCATCTTCGTGGCATAGAGGTTGGCACTCTGTTCTTTGACCGCACCCATCGGATGACCCACTACGATGGCGGCATACTGTTCGCCTTCTTTCTTCGACTTAGGCAAAAACAGATTGCCTGCCACTTTCATCTTATACTGATTGTCGAATGCTACTTTTTCGACGCGGACCGCATCACTCTTATAAAAATTATCTGCGTCTGTTTGGGCCTGAGCAATCTTCGTACTGAACATTACACCGGTGGTCACTGCTAAAATTAAAATCTTTCTCATATTCTTTCACTTTTAAATCAATATCTGTTTGTACAACACAAAAGTATAGCATCTTATATATTCCTTATGTAGATGGATTACGGACATTATGACCCTAATTACAGAAATTAAATCACTTTTATCCATTTGCCCCTTTTGAGTCGGAAGAGGAAAATGACCCCGCGGAAACAAAGTTCAATACACATGGCCACCCATACGCCCTGCAATCCCATCGACGGGGCCAGTACGGCTGCAAGGGTGAGACGCACTGCCCATATGCTGAAAAGATTCATCACGCTGGGAATTAGTGTGTCACCGGCACCCACAAACACACCATAGGCCACGATTGAAGCGGCAAACATTGGTTCCGCGAAGGCTTCTGTGCGCAGAGCCATTACGCCCAGCGCCTGCACCTCGACGACCGGCGTCATTAATCCCATCATCAACGGAGCAGCTACGTACATTACGGCTCCCATCATCCCCATGACAGCCATGCCCAATGTGACAGTGATCCGTGCAAACCGGAAGGTCAGTTCACGTCGTCCAGCCCCAAGGCTTTGACCTACCAGAGTGGTGGCTGCATCGGCAATGCCGTATCCAGGCATGTAACAAAGACTCTCGGCAGTAATGGCGAACGAATTGGCGGCGATGGCAAAGGTACCGAGCGGTGCCACAATAACCGTGGTGAGAATCTGTGCACCACATAATATAATGTGTTCGCATCCCATTGGCAGACCGATACGGACGGCTTTCCGCAGGCAATTGACCCGGGGAAGAAAACTCCCGCACTCCCCGCTCAGCCGTAGTTCGGATGAACGTGTCCAAAGAAACCACATCATCCATACGGCAATGACTACCTCTGCCAAGGCGGTACCCAATGCAGCCCCCGTCACACCCAACCCTGCTCCGGGAATAGTCAGCCCGACACCAAAAAGAGTTACTTCCCGCGACGGGAAAATAAGCAACAGATTGAACACTACATCCAGCCCGCACATCAAAGCGTTGAGCACACTCGGAACCACCATATTACCACTGCATCGCAGCATACCACCCGCCAGAAAATTAAGTTGAAGGGCCGGCAGAGATAAACAGAATATCAGAAAATAACGTGAAGCATCCGGACGAATAACATCCCCTCCGCCCAACCATCCCGGCAATGCACCGCTCATAGCGCTCCCAATGCTGAGCAGTAAGAAACTGAAAAGCAATGTCGCCACGATGGATTGTCGCAACACCATCCGGGCTTCCCGGTTCTCTCTCGCACCGATGCGGTGAGCCACCTGTACCGAAAAACCGGTGGCGGCAGCCGTACACAATCCCCAGAACAACCAAGTTGATGTGGATACCAGTCCGATGGAAGCGGAAGCCTCCGCTCCGAGCCGTCCCACCATCGAAGCGTCGATATATTGCATGATAATGGAGGAGATTTGTGCCATGACGGCAGGTGCACTCAACTGTACTGTCAGACGCAATTGCTGTCTGAGACTCATCGGTTGTCCGCCTCGGATGAGCGACAACAGGCTGTCTTTTTTCTTCTCCGCTATCATGCTCTTTCTACTCATCCAATTCTATCCGGACGTCAAATTCTCCCCAGTTAGCTAGGCAAATGCCGAACAAAGCCAGTCCCCGCAAAGCGTCGAGGAGGATATAACGCTCTCCGTTACAGATGGGGTCCGTCGCAGAAATATGTTTTGTCTCTTTCATTAGGCTACTATTTGAGGATGAAATTGCTGTCCGGCTCGTAATGCACGGATTCTCAATACGGCGAACACCAGACTTGCCACTAGGAACACCAGTGCTCCGTTTATCAGCGTCAGGGCTAGAATAGAGTACCACATGACGTTCTTTTTCAATGCGCCAAGTTGTGTACCATAAGAGAGCTTCTCACGAACAGGCATGGAGGGCGCGAAAAGCAGTGTGGCAATAAATACCAGTGAAGAACAGTGTTCCATATTCATTTTAATCCTTTTAATTTTCTGAGGCAAAGGTCCGAAGAATGTGGGAAAACCTTGGTAGACAAATTACAGACATCATAACCTCGATTACAGATATTACAAAATCAATCTTCATTTTATAATAAAGAAGAAGACACGATTGATATTACAAATGAATGGTTAACAAATCCCCCTCCTATCTTTTATAGAACATATATGATATTATCTTTTTAAATTACAAACCTATTAATTCAAGCACCAAACAGTGCCTTACAGATGAGGAAAAAATATCATTATTCTTTCATAATACACAAAAATCCAAGAACTTAAAAATAGGTTTTGACAGTTGTTCCGTATCTGGTATATGTGAACATATGAATCTTGGTATTACTCTTTTCGATAAGCTATCCGGTAGGAATAAGCAAAAGAAAACTATCCGACTTTTTAGACAGCCTTTTAAAGTTTAATAAAAAGAATATGCTCTAAAACATGCATTAAATATTCCGTTTTTCTCACCCGTTTTGTATTTCCATGTGTCTATTAAATAGACCTTAAAGAATAATATGGTGAAGCGTAGGGACTGCTATGTAAAAGATAGAAGTCTGAACATTGTCGTAGTAATGTTCTTGAGCATGGTACTGGCATCAGCCTTGATGTCTGAAGCTGGTTTGTTAAGTCGATTTTGCGGAATTGCCTGTTGTATGGTTTCACTTTTTATTCTACTTTACTTTCTTTCATCACATCTTTATTCTATTTCCGTTCGGGTAACCGATTTGTGCTTTTTCCTCTTATGGGCATATATCGGTTTACGGACAAAAGGGCAAGACCTTTATTCCTATACTATGGCCCAATGGATATCTTGTCTGCTGATTTACCTTTGTTGCAGGAATGTGTCTTATAACTATGTGGATAATTCGGAAGTGCCCCCGTCTTTTATGTCAGACTTTGAGAAATACTATTGCGGCACTTGTAACACCTGGTATGATTGGGATGAGATATGCGACCATGAGAAAGTGATTGAGGGTGAAGTTACAAATGGCTATAACCAATATCCATTTGATGATTCAAGGACTCCCTTACAGAATTTTTCCAATCTCCGGAACTTAACTAAAGATTGTTGACTATGAAAACATTATTATTATTTATCGGCGTAATAGGTTTCAGTGTTCATGTATCGGCACAATCCCCTTATTACAATCAGACCAAAACATTCCATGAGAACGGATACAGTTATCAATGCGATTACGATGGACAGTTTGCCAAACTTTATAATTTGGCGGACAATCAATTTATTTATGAAGACCAGAAGAACCGCTATACCGGAAAATATCTAACATCCGAAGAAGAGTGGGAGTTGGAGTTTGAATCTGAAACTTGGACTCATCCCAAATGTTATGAAATTGTTAACAATGCTTTTTCCACAGTACAAAAAGCATCTATAAATGGAGTATCTATGTTTGTGAGTTTGTATATCAATTCGGATACGGGAAAGGTTATCGGAGTGGAGTTTGAATTTGACCGGGATTCTCCTTACATGCATATTCCCCTTTCGGTTTTTCGCCAAATAGAATTAGAGTTAAAGAGGCAAATTTGGTTTACGTTAACCGATGCGGGACGTAGGCTAAATTACATCTATCTGAATTGGGAGCAATATCCTGGTGAAGTTTCTAAGTATCAGAAATAATCAATAATCCCTAACCATTCGGAGAAGTATTTTGCGAATGGTTAGATTATGTCTTAGTACATATGAAAAATTATCAAAACAAGCTGACATATTTGTTATTCATTGTTTTATTGGCTATCTTGACGGTGTGTTGTCAGGATGAGACCGGCCTCCTCTCCTCCTCCGGTCAAGAGGAATTTACGGTGGCAGACGCCAAGGAGTTCTTTGAAACTAGTGTAGATGCGTTATCCCTTGACTTGCAGCTTCGCCATGCGAAATCCGTGAAGATGACCCGTGAATAGATGCAAGGAAAGAACCGTGTCATCACTCCCATATGGAACAAGTCCGAGCGCCGGACGGAACGCAACGGGAACATGGAGGTGATGGAGACTCCCCTAAGTATCGGTAACGGCGTGAGCGTGATATGCTTTACAAGGGAAAGCGCAAGGTGGAGATTTCCCGGACGTACAGTAAACTGGTGACACGCCACTTCCGGAAGGAGAATGTGACGGTATCGCATATCGTGACATTTATCGCCAACAAGCGTTTTTCCGGGAGGTACAAGGACATCACCAGGTTGCGTTACAACGACTGGAAGAAGTTTTCCGACTTCGTGCTCTATACCTTTACCGATGGCCGTTTCGCTAACGGTTACAAGATGGTCAACGGAAAGGTAACGTACTGACTGTATTTGCGAGAATTGACCGAAAACTCTCCCCGTTCCACCGCTGATGTGCGCATGGTGTACAACTATGTGGATAATTCGGAGGTGACTCCCGCGTTCATGTCGGACTTCGAGCGGTACTCAATTATTTATCTATTCAGACGTATTACCTACTTTTAAGGCAAATGGTTATCCTGAAAATGAATATCCATATAAAGAGGTGGATAATTTATTAGAGAATTTTTCAAATATTAAAAAATTAACTAAAGGGTGTTGGTTATGAAACGAATAATACTATTGTTTATTTTAGTAGCAAAAACTGTCTGTATCTGGGGGCAAATGAATTATTATTCCCAGACAAAAACCTTTGTGGAGAATGATTATACATATCAATGTAATGTTACTCCTTGGGGATTCATAGAATTATACAATAGAAATAATGTATTGAAAGGGAATTTTCCTGCTTATCGTTCAACTGGTGAAACATATATTGAACCTGAAGACGGCTTTCATCCGCTAATGAAATATGATTCGTATGAATGGGAAAAAAACGAAAGTATAATTCGCAATGTATTTACAGAACAACAAAAATCGGTTTGTAAAGGTCGTAGTCTTTATGTAACCTGTTATATAAATTCTGAAACAGGTAAAATAGATGAGGTTCTTTTTGAATTTTTTAAAACCTCAGGTTATATAAGTGTTCCAATATCTGTTTTTCGTCAGATTGAATTGAATTTAAAAAAGGAAATACAATACGAAATTACAGAGTTGGGAAAACAGTTGGACTTCATTTATTTAAACCTTGATATAGAATTTCACTAAATGATGGTTAACATGGAGGTTGTGTCAAAACTCCGATAAAGTTATCATATAGTTTGTCATTCTAAGGGAGCAAAGCGAAGAATCTGTAAAGCACTAGTGAATATTTTCAGATCCTTCACTACCGGGATGACAAATTGATATACTATTTTAGTTTTGACACACCCCCTTATGGGATTGATAACATTGCTGATACATAAAATATACTTTGAGTTCCATATATGAACTATAATTATCAAAACAGACAGATTTATTTGTTATTCATTGTTTTATTGGCTATCTTGGCAGTGTGTTGTCAGGATGAGATCGGCCTCCTCTCCTCCTCCGGTCAAGAGGACTTTACGGTGGCAGACGCCAAAGAGTTCTTTGAAACTAGTATAGATGCGCTATCCCTTGACTTGCAGCTTCGCCATGCGAAAGTAGGAAAAATTATTCGCGAACAGACGCATGGTAAGAACCTCTGATTATTCCCGTATGGAACAAGTCCGAGCGCCGGACGGAACGCAACGGAAATATGGAGGTGGTGGAGACGCCACTGAGTATTGGTAACGGCGTGAGCGTAATGCGCGACATGCTTTATAATGGAAAACGCAAAGTGGAGATTTCCCAAACGTACAGCAAATTAGTGATACGCCACTTCCGTCAGGAGAATGTGACGGCACGTGTGATGAAGAGATTTATTATTGTGGCAAATGTGGCAGTCCTTATTGTGATGGCTTTTGTGATTATTATTGCCCCAAATGTGGAAGTGTTTACTGTAATGGAACATGTAACATTAATATTGGAGAGGATGATGGTGATAACTATGAAAAGTATAAAGCAAAAGAGGGTGATTTAATAGTAAAGAAGAATCTTCCTGAAAACATGCTAAAGCGATTACCTAATACTTGTGTGACATCTGTTATGGAATATATTGATAATAAAGTATTTGGTGGAAAAACCAATCAAGGGGCTTTTGATCTTCATTATATACAAAATTATAATGCATCGCTATATAATACAGGTGTTGACTTAAATGATATATCAAAATTCATGAATGATTTTTTTCAAACACAACCATTTACAAGTTATGAAGATGCCATAAAAAATGGTTATACGGTCATGACCGATATTTCAACATCACAACAAGGGATAGTGCACAACGTTTTAGTTGTCGAATATAAGAAAGATGGACGCCTAATTTATATGGATCCAGAACGAGGACATTAGTGCACAACAAAAGAGACTTCTTTAAAACAAGATTATAAAATAGTAATAACAAATATGAAAGCACTTTGTTTACGAAACACATTCCTTTTTATTGTATTGTTTATGGGAATGCAAGTATATGGTCAGGAAAAGACGGTTTTGACCGCTTTACAGAACAAGGACTGGATGTTGTTAAACAGTCCGGTTTTAAGATACTATGATGTAATTGAACGCCTTTCACAGACTGAGTATAAGGAGATAATGGTGTATGAAGGTAAGGAGTATTCAATTAAAGGAGACTATTACTTATCGAATGACAGCATTTCGACATCTTTTGAACATCAGAAAGTGGGAAAGATCCCAAATGGAAAATATATCGTGGCATTATTTACCAGAAAAGATGGGCGAGGCAATACACGTCAAGAAATAATGATCTCTGAGATTTTGGAACTTACCGATACGTATTTCAAAAGAAGAATATTGAATAACGGCATTGTGTTGGAATATAGGGCAAGGCAGCGTTAAGTCATTATTAATAAAGTGATCTATAACCAATATACTTATGATGATTCAAGGACTCCCTTACAAAATTTCTCCAATCTCCGGAATTTAACTAAAGGTTGTTGACTATGAAAACATTATTATTATTTATTGGCGTAATAGGTTTCAGTGTTCATGTATCGGCACAATCCCCCTATTACAATCAAACCAAAACATTCCATGAAAAGGGATACAGTTATCAATGTGATTACGATGGATTGTTTGCCAAGCTTTATAATCTTGCAGACAACCGTTTTATCTATGAAGACCAGAAAAATCGTTATACAGGAAAATACTTGACATCCGAAGAAGAGTGGGAGTTGGAGTTTGAATCTGAAACTTGGACTCATCCTAAATGTTACGAAATTGTAAATAAGGCTTTCTCAACAGAACAGAAATTATCAATAGGAAATAAAAAAATGTCCGTCAGTCTGTATATTAGTTCGGATACGGGGAAAGTCATTGGAGTAGAGTTTCAATTTGTTGATGATTCTTCTTACATGCATATTCCCCTTTCGGTTTTTCGCCAAATAGAATTGGAATTAAAGAAAGAAATTTGGTTTACATTAACCGATGCGGGACGTAGGTTAAATTATATCTATCTGAATTGGAGACAATATCCTGGTGAGGTTTCTAAGTATCAGAAATAGGTTATTAAGTAGAGGCTGTTTTGGGAGACAGCCTCTATGAAGCATCAAATGATGAAAAACATAATCAAATATTTACTCCTGTGAAGCGTGGTTATCTTGGTGGTGTGTTGTGAGGATGATATAAGCCTCCCCTCTTCCTTCGGTAAAGAGGAATTTACGGTGGAAGATGCCAAGGAGTTCTTTGAAACGAATGTGGATGCATTGTCCCTTGACTTGCAGCTTCGCCATGCGAAAGCAGGGAAAATGACTCGCGAACAATCGCAGGGTAAGAACCGTGTGATTACTCCCGTATGGAACAAGTCCGAACGTCGAGTGGAGCGTAACGGGAATATGGAGGTGGTGGAAACTCCCCTAAGTATCGGTAACGGTGTGAGCGTGATATGCTTTACAAGGGAAAGCGCAAGGTGGAGATTTCCCGGACGTACAGTAAACTGGTGACACGCCACTTCCGGAAGGAGAATGTGACGGTATCGCATATCGTGACATTTATCGCCAACAAGCGTTTTTCCGGGAGGTACAAGGACATCACCAGGTTGCGTTACAACGACTGGAAGAAGTTTTCCGGCTTTGTGCTTTATACCTTTACTGACGGCCGTTTCGCCAACGGTTACAAGATGGTCAACGGAAAGGTAACGTACAGACTGTATTTGCGAGAATTGACCGAAAACTCTCGATAAGACACGTATCATCTATAATGACCATATTACCATTGAGGACATTCCTGCTAAAGCCTATGAATATGTCGTTAATGGTAAATCAGCAATCGAGTGGATAATGGAACGATACGCCGTCACCATCGACAAAGCATCCCAAATCACGAACGACCCCAACGATAGGTCAAGAGAACACGAACAACCCCGTTATATTCTCGACTTATTACTATCGGTTATTATGCTCTTTGCAAAACGGTGGATATAGTAAATACATTGCCTGATTTGAAAATTTGATTTAATATGTAATGCGAAATAGCCTATGAGTTATCATGGGCTATTTTGTATTTTATGTACAATTAATCGTTTTCTCTTCTGACCGCAGTTCATTACAAATTTGATTAAAAAGAGTATCATCAAAAGGTTCTTTGATTCCTTCTTGTGATACATAAGTGTAAAAAGGGAGAAATTTATGATAAACTTCGTATAGTATTTCTTCTGGAGTTACTTTTTTTCTACATCTTTGTAGATAGCTATAATAATCCTCAATTAATTTCTTTAAATGGATTTTACCTGTTTTAAAATAGGTGGCGTATGAAATGAGAGTGTCCAATTCTATTACAACAAGTGGATAAATTTTTATTAGCACATTGCAATTTTTTAATTGGTTTTGTAGGGCATCATTTAAAATATAATTTAGGCCAGGAACACATAACAAACTATCATCTAAAACTAATATTGGATATATTCGTGGATGTTTTGGCAAATTATTATCCCATATAAATTTCTTTGCATCAATTGCTTTTATATGTTCAACTAGTTGGTCAACGCCAACTTTTTTGATGAGTTTTTTGTATAATTCATCCCCAATCTTGCTATAATCTTTACTATTTATTACGTCTTTATTTATCTTGATATCTTTATTTTCAAATAAAAAAATATTATTTCCATCACGATGGTAAAAATCTGGCTCACGATCTTTTCCGGGAAATAATTTCTTACAATCATCACCTGTTAATTTGATGCCTCGTTGTTTGCAAAGTGTATTTTTTATAAATGTGTAAAACAAATACTTTTCGGAAAATTCAGTTGTGATATAAGTTGGGAAACCTTTTATTTTCAATGATTCATCAAAAGAATTGTTTATTTTACTAAATTCAAAGTAAACGCTTCGGTAAAGATGATTTATGCAGAAAATTGCGTTAATTGGCAAAAAGGTCTGTTTGTCAACTTCTATTAATGGATAAGTTTTGAAAAATGTGTAATCACAGTTCTCGTTTAAAGGGATGAAACAATTAGTACAAAAAGAATGAGCATGTAAATATTTATATCCTTCAAGTTTTTCGTTTAATCTGATAACAGGAAATTCTTCATTTCCATTTTGCAACGGATATAGTATTAAGTGTATTGCATTGTATAGATATTGCGCCCAACTTTGAAAACCATTGTTTTTAAGGAATTGAGCAAGATGAGGTTGTAATCTTGAATTTTTACAAAACTTAAAGAAATAGTATCCTTTGATTATCTGAAGAATAGAAGTAAATTCTGATTTTAGATTTAGTCTCTCGTGATTATTTATTAAATTACATACTAATGATTTTGCATAATAAAGATCAGTGAAATTTTTATTTTCGTCAAATTCTTCCAGTACATTTATCTCGCTTATATTGCTATTTATTAACAATATGGCTTTAAAAAGATATTGTTCTTGGATTGTTTGTGGTAAAGTATTTGTAAAATTTGATATTGAAAATATCTGTCTTAACAATTCAAGTCCCGTAGATTCAGAGAGGATAAAGTATGTACGTGGTATTATATTTGTCGGGTCATTGAAGTCCTTGGCATAATGGTTGCCCATTATGTCTAACACGTCTTTTACGAAATCATGATTTTGTTCACAGAAAAATGTTGTCACGTAATTATTGAGATTATTAAACTTACTTCCAGAATATATTATAAATAAAGCGAAGCGTATCAGCCAATCCTTATCCAATTCTTTTAAGTAATTGGATATAGGTAATGGCTCATCGCTAAATACCATTTCGTATGTTATATAAATATTTGGTTCGATTTTCATTATATAAAATCTATTTAAGGGTTGACCATAGATTAGTATTCGTCCAATTATAGTCAAATCCCATAGCTGCAATATCTATAGACGGATAATCATCAAGCAGATTGGCAACTTTTTTGTTGAAGTTATTGTTGGGAGATATTGAAGCGAGAAAATATCGGATTATGCACAGACGATAGAATATCCGCTTTTTGTCAATATGAGCGGTGTCTGTCCATGCATTTGAGGTTTTGCGTGGTTCTGCCGGATTCAGCATAAAATCACGATTCCATATCCTCGCATGGTGGCAACACATATTACGAAGATTGGCAAGCACCGTCAGCCACGAGGTGAAAACCTGAGGTTTCAATCCGAAGTAGCCTGCAATGCGCTTCATCAGTTTGTTGTTGGCTATGTTTGAATAGATGTAGTTCAGATTACCAAATGACAATACCTCGGTTATCATCCAAGCAGGAGGATAGTCCTCAATGAAATTTTGGCGGAAGTTCTCAATATAATCTTCCTTACTTGATGCTAATTCCTTTTCTATGATTGCCAAAGTCTGGTTGAACTTTTCCTGATTGGCAAAATACTCAGGCTTAGTTATCCAATACTTATCATTCAGTTCCTGGCATCCGATGTTTGCCAATACACTGCGAATGGCTACTTCTATTTTCTCAATTTCATTGAAAAGTAGAATACGTAATTTCTTGTCAAAACGATAGAGGGTCAAGACCTGTTCAAAAGTTGTTCCCTCTTTTAGTACCAGATTGCTCTTGGGGCTTTTATAGAAAGGATAGATGTATGCTGACAAACGGTGATAGCCTATGTTCATCAGATAATTTTCCACCCTATGCTCATCTTTCATGAGCATCCCCCTTAATTTTAGTGTCTGAACAATTTGTCCCGGAGAAGAATATGGTTTGGCAAAACTCGTTTTCATACAGGTATAATAAAAAAACGACCCGCCGATTTGAGCATTGTGAAGAGGCTTGGCAGGTTCTAATGGCACAAAGGTAGTAAAACTATTCGGAATAGCCAAACAATCCACATATTATTTCCTTGAAACGTAAAAAATGATTGTTCGGAATGTGTATTCACTGAATTATCCTATATTAGACGGGATATTAGCCGGATTTTAATACTATTATTACAAAGGTTAAATAGTGATGCTAAAATGGTACTAAATTGCAATTACACCCTTGTTATATCGTTATAAATTATATAATATCAATCTGTTACAAAGTTAAATATCTTGTAGCCCACTCTTTGTTTTAAACAGGTCGGCTACCTCTTCTCCTAATTGGAAGAAAGAACCCAAAGCCAGAATGGCTACCTTCTCTCCTTTTCGGACCTCTTGATAATGATTCAACAGGCTGTAATCAGAGTCGGCCACTTCTCCTTTGGTTATGACACCGTTGGCCGGAACCCGAATGGCTACCGGATGTTCGTTTTGCCGTAGACTCCATTCAAGCATAGCCATATATTCCTCTTTACAAGTAGGTGCCAGATAGACCATATTGGGAATGTTGCTCACTACTGGGATATCGAAAAAGCAGAGGTGTGTGACGTCATTCATAGATGACAGGGAACCCCAGAACACGAGTAGTACGGCTGGATTGTTGTTGATGCATAAATCCTGTGAAAGCTGGTCGTAAGCGCGTTGGATAAAGGTACTGTAAACACCGTATACAGGCTTTCCTCCTGCTGCGGCTATACCGGAAAGTGCCACGGCGTGCTCTTCGGCTATGCCAACATCCACAAATTGTTTTCCAGCTTCGGCCCGTTTCTCCGGAGTAAACCCCATAACAGTAGGTGTTCCCGAAGTGATACCCACTATGCGAGGATCCTCTTTCATTTTTTTCAGCAGATAGTCAGCTGTCAGTGTGGCATAATCTTCTTCTTCGCTGAAATCGGTCCATGTTTGGCCCGTTTCCACATTGAACGGTATGCAGTAATGGAATCCTTCTTTGTTTTGTTCGGCAAAGCGATATCCCTTGCCCTTTACCGTATTGATATGAACCACTACCGGATGGTTGCTGTCTTTAACCGCAGCGAAAGCCTCAATCAATTGTTCCACATTGTTACCGTCTTTTACATATCGGTAGTCGAGTCCCATTGCTTTAAAGAAGTTGCATCCGCATCGGCCTTCGCTTTCGCGCAGAACCTGTAAATTACGGTATAATCCGCCGTGATTTTCGGCAATGGACATTTGGTTATCGTTGACCACAATAATCAGGTTACTGTTCAGTTCGGCAGCATAGTCCAGTCCTTCAAATGCTTCACCTCCGCTAAGTGAGCCGTCCCCAATGACGGCGATGATATTTTCTTTGCCTCCTTTCAGATCACGGCCTTTCGCCAGTCCACCGGCTAGACTGACGGAGGTAGACGTATGTCCGATGACAAAAAAGTCATGCTCACTCTCTTGTGGTTCCGAATAACCGGATACCTCATCATATTGTTCCGGATTCAGGAAAGCCTCTTTTCTTCCGGTAAGTATTTTATGAACGTAGCTTTGGTGTGATACATCGTAGACTATTTTATCCTGTGGGGAATTAAATACGTAATGAAGAGCGATGGTCGCTTCTACCATACCGAAGTTCGGACCGAAATGGCCTCCGTGTTCACTGAGTTTTTTTAAAAGAACTTGACGGATTTCTTCACTTAATACATGGAGTTCCTTCATAGACAGTTTCTTTATGTCAGAAGGTGAATGGATCGTTTCTATATACATTTGTGATGAAATTAGTTTGATATAATGTTATACAATCTTTTTTGTTCTGTGCGCAAAGGTAGATTACTTTAGATGATACCAAACTAAACGGATTACGGATTTTAGTACCCGAATTACAGGATTTCAGAACTATAGGCATTGTTTGTGCTATTTATTGCTTGAAACTTTTTCGTTCCCAAAAAAGTAATTAGAGCTTTATAATGCCTGAAAAAGGTTTCTAAAGTTTGCAAAGGGTTGTCCAAAAAGCCAGAAAGTTTATATTAAATCTTTCAATTTAGAATTGATACGGCTCGAGTATAGAAAAAAGCGCCACTTCACACCTAATTCTCATAAGTTAAAGTGACGCTCTTTATTTAATTAGTTACAGTCTGTAATCTCAGCTAATTCAATTTTTACTTTTTAGATAATCCGTTGGGAATGCATTGAAACTAATTTCGATTTGTGTAATAAAGCCGATGTTTTTATTCGAAAAATTCATCCAGTCCATCTGCTTCATTACTTCCGGTAATATCATTGCAAGGGTCAAAATCTTCAGGGAAAATGAATTTCTCATCCTGGGAGTATCCAAGATTTTTATCAGCATATACTTTATTCATATAAATAGCCCATACCGGTAGAGCCATAGAGGCGCCTTGTCCGTATAGCATTGTATCGAAATGGATATCCCGATCTTCACCTCCAACCCATACGCCGGATACTAATGAAGGAGTAAAGCCCATGAACCAACCGTCGGAATTATTATTCGTCGTTCCGGTCTTTCCACCCATATCCGCTTTGATGCCGTAACGGAAACGGACTCGTCCGCCTGTACCTTCATTGATAACAGCCCGCAGCATATCCAGCATTTTATATGAACTCTCTTCACTGATCACTTCTTCCATTAATGGAGAAAACTCAGATATGATATTTCCTTCGTTATCTTCTATACGAGTTACAAATAAAGGAGCCGTGCGAATACCTCTATTAGCAAAAGCAGTGTAAGCACTAACCATCTCTCCTACTGATATCTCACAAGGTCCAAGACATAAAGACGGCGTAGGTTGTATATCTTTGTTCAATATTCCAAAGTTATGTAGCAACCGTACCAATGCATAAGGATTGAGTTTACTCATTAAGTAAGCCGATATCCAATTGTTTGAATTGGCTAATCCCCATTTTAAAGTTACCATTTCTCCATATCGTTTGTTGGATGTGTTTCGCGGGGTCCATGTCTTTCCATCCTCGGTAATGATAGTCTGTTCAACATTACGAGTCTCATCACAGGGAGAAAAACCATTCTCCATAGCTAAAGCATACAAATAAGGCTTGATGGTAGAACCTACTTGGCGGCGTCCAATCATAGCCATATCGTATTGGAAGTTTGCATAGTTAGGTCCTCCTACATAGGCTTTTACATATCCGGTACGCGGGTCCATAGACATAAAACCTGTACGTAAGAAATGTTTGTAATAGCGTATTGAATCCATCGGAGTCATAATGGTATCAATACTTCCGTTGTATGAGAATACTGTCATTACACATTTAGTGTTGAAAGCTTTTTCAATCTCTTTTTCAGAGTATCCTGCTTCTTTCATGATTTGGTAACGTTGGCTCTGTTTCATAGCCCGTTTTAGAATCTTTTGTACTTCTTCCGGAGATAGTTGATTTGTATACGGAGCTGTTTTACGTCCTTTCTTTTCTTTAAAGAAACTTGGTTGCAAGTAGTCTACCACATGCTCTTTTACAGCTTCTTCTGCATATTTCTGCATGCGTGAGTCTATGGTTGTATAGATTTTGAGTCCATCGATATAAACGTTGTACGGGTCGCCGTTTTTCTTGAAGTTCTTATTACACCATCCATAAAGCGGATTCTTTTCCCATGCAATGGAATCTTCATAAAATTTTTGCATTTGCCAACCACGATAATCGCTTTTATATGGTTTTTTGGCGGTCATTACGGTTCTTAAATATTCACGGAAATAGGTCGCTAATCCTTCTTTATGATCTACTTTTCGATATTTTAAAGTAAGGGGTAACGCTTTTAGAGAATCTGATTCGGCTTGAGTCAGATGACCGGCTTTTCTCATTTGGTCAAGTACGACATTGCGGCGTTCGCGGGAACGTTCGTTAAAACGTACCGGATTATAATAAGATGGATTTTTACACATGCCTACTAATGTTGCAGCTTCTTCTATGTTTAAATTCTTCGGCTCTTTTGAAAAATAAGTGTTAGATGCTGTTTTAATACCTACGGCATTGTTTAGAAAATCAAAGTAATTTAGATACATGGTCAGAATCTCTTCTTTGGTATAAAAGCGTTCCAATTTAACGGCAATTACCCATTCAATGGGTTTTTGTAACACGCGTTGTAGGGTGTTGCTGGCTACATCGGAATAGAGTTGCTTGGCTAATTGCTGAGTGATAGTACTGCCACCTCCAGCACTTGTTTGCATAAATAATCCTCTTTTTATAACGGCACGAACAATGGCCCGTGCATCAATACCCGAATGTTCTTTAAAACGGATATCTTCGGTGTCAATCAGTGCATTAATGAGATTTGGCGATAATTCGTCATATCCTACAAATATACGGTTCTCCTTACTATATGACCATGTTCCTAACATCTTGCCATCAGCCGAGATGATTTCGGAAGCAAATTTATCAATTGGATTTTCCAGTTCTTCAACAGGGGGCATATAGCCAATCCAACCTTTTGCAATAGCAGTAAATATAAGGATTGTTGCACAAGTGAGGAACAAAAGTCCGCACCACATAATTTTTATGATCTTTTTTCCCATAGTCGAATTCGTGAGCTTGTGTAATATTGATTGCAAAAGTACAACAATTCTTCTAAATCAGGTATGTTTCTAACAAACTTCAACGAATTATATGGCAAAATAAGTGATGAAATATATGCTTTTAATAAAAAATAATATCTAATTTTACACTCCGTAGACAAAAGCTATATCAAATACCTTATTATATGGAAAATAGAAGTCTTGTAACTATCGCGGAACATTCTAAGGAGAAAATTCTTTATTTGTTAGAGATGGCTAAGCAATTTGAGAAGAATCCCAATCGTAAGATTTTAGACGGAAAAGTTGTTGCCACTCTTTTTTTTGAACCTTCAACTCGTACTCGTCTCAGTTTTGAAACCGCTGTAAACCGCCTTGGCGGACGGATTATCGGTTTTTCGGATGCGGCAACTACTAGTTCGTCTAAAGGCGAATCTTTAAAGGATACCATTATGATGGTAAGCAATTATGCAGATTTAATAGTGATGCGTCATTATCTTGAAGGAGCTGCACGATATGCCAGTGAAGTGGCTCCTGTTCCTATTATTAATGCCGGAGATGGAGCGAACCAGCACCCTTCTCAAACAATGTTAGATCTGTATACCATTTACCAGACACAGGGTACACTTGAGAATCTGAATATTTTTTTAGTAGGTGATTTAAAATATGGACGTACCGTTCATTCTTTATTAATGGCGATGCGTCATTTTAATCCGACTTTTCATTTCATTGCTCCGGAAGAACTGAAGATGCCGGAAGAATATAAGATATACTGTCGTCAGCATGGTATTAAATATATAGAGCATACGGATTTCACAGAAGAAACTATTGGCGATGCGGATATTTTATACATGACTCGTGTGCAGCGTGAACGTTTTACAGATTTAATGGAATATGAGCGAGTAAAAGATGTCTATATTCTTCGTAATAAAATGTTAGAGCACACTCGTCCGAATCTTCGTATTCTGCATCCGTTGCCTCGGGTAAATGAAATAGCTTATGATGTAGACAGCAATGAAAAAGCTTATTATTTCCAGCAGGCTCGTAACGGATTGTTTGCTCGTCAAGCTATCATTTGTGATGTGTTAGGAATTACGTTGGATGAAATCAAGGAATAGGAAATTTACAATTATGGAAAAGACAAATAAGCAAGCATTGCAAGTGGCCGCATTAAGAAACGGCACGGTAATAGATCATATACCTTCTGAGAAACTCTTTACGGTAGTGTCTTTGCTGAAACTACAGGAGATGGATTCTAATATTACTATAGGCTTTAATCTGGAAAGTAAGAAATTGGGAAAGAAAGGCATTATTAAAGTAGCTGATAAGTTTTTCAGTGACGAAGAAATAAGCCGTCTTTCAGTAGTAGCTCCTCATGTAAAGCTTAATATCATTCGAGATTATGAAGTGGTGGAGAAGAAAGAAGTACACATGCCTGATGAACTTCGAGGAATTGTAAAGTGTGCTAATCCCAAATGTATTACCAATAATGAACCTATGACTACTCTTTTTCATGTGGTTGATAAGGAACAGGGAATACTTAAATGTCATTATTGCGAGAAAGAACAAAATAAAGAAAATATAAAACTTCTATAAACTTTAAGCGAATGAAGCAAGATTGGAAGCCGGGGACTATGATTTATCCTCTCCCCGCTTTGCTGGTGAGTTGCGGCAGTTGCGAATGTGAGTATAATTTGATAACGGTAGCATGGGCTGGTACCATTTGTACCAATCCTCCAATGTGTTATATTTCTGTTCGCCCTGAGCGTCATTCTTATTCAATTATCAAAAAGAATATGGAGTTTGTTTTAAACCTCACTACCGAAGATATGGCGTTTGCTACAGATTGGTGTGGAGTACGTTCCGGACGGGATTATAATAAATTTGAAGAAATGCATCTTACACCCGGAAAGGCTTCTTTTGTCAGTGCTCCTATTGTAGAGGAATCTCCTCTTTCTATTGAATGCAGGGTAAAAGAAATCATATCTTTAGGTTCGCATGATATGTTTATTGCCGACGTTTTAAATGTAAAAGCGGATGAACAATATTTAGATAAAGAAAGCGGACGATGGAATTTGGCAGACAGTCATCCTTTAGTGTATCTTCATGGAGGATATTTCGGTTTGGGAAAAAAGATAGGTAAGTTCGGTTGGTCGGTAGAGAAAAAACGCTAACTTTGCCGCTACTACAAATTTTAAAGATTTATAAAACACACAGATAAAAAGATATGAAAAGAGACGATTTGATTTTCGACATTATTGAAAAAGAGCATCAACGTCAGTTGAAAGGTATTGAATTGATAGCATCAGAGAATTTTGTAAGCGAGCAAGTAATGCAAGCAATGGGTTCATGTTTAACAAATAAGTATGCTGAAGGATATCCGGGGAAACGTTATTATGGCGGTTGCGAGGTTGTAGACCAAAGTGAACAAATTGCTATAGATCGGTTGAAACAGATTTTTGGTGCCGAGTGGGCCAATGTACAGCCTCACTCAGGAGCACAAGCCAATGCCGCTGTCTTCTTGGCTGTATTAAATCCGGGAGATAAATTTATGGGATTGAATCTGGCTCATGGTGGACATCTTTCTCATGGTTCTTTGGTAAACACATCTGGTATCCTATATACTCCATGTGAGTATAATTTAAATAAGGAAACCGGTCGTGTAGATTACGACCAAATGGAGGAAATCGCTCTTCGTGAACGTCCGAAATTGATTATCGGTGGTGGCTCGGCTTATTCTCGTGAATGGGATTATAAGCGTATGCGTGAAATTGCGGATAAGGTTGGTGCTATTTTAATGATTGATATGGCTCATCCTGCCGGATTAATTGCTGCCGGATTGCTTGATAATCCTGTAAAATATGCACATATTGTAACTTCTACTACTCATAAGACTTTACGTGGTCCTCGTGGGGGTGTGATTATGATGGGTAAAGATTTTGATAATCCTTGGGGAAAGAAAACACCAAAAGGTGAAATTAAGAAAATGTCACAGTTATTGGATTCTGCTGTATTTCCGGGAATTCAGGGTGGTCCGTTGGAGCATGTCATTGCTGCCAAAGCAGTGGCTTTCGGTGAATGTCTGCAACCAGAATATAAGGAATATCAAAAGCAAGTTCAGAAGAATGCGAAAGTATTAGCACAAGCTTTGATTGATAGGGGCTTTACAATAGTATCAGGTGGCACCGATAATCATTCTATGCTGGTTGATTTGCGTAGTAAATATCCGGATTTGACGGGAAAAGTAGCTGAAAAAGCATTAGTATCGGCTGATATTACGGTAAATAAAAACATGGTCCCTTTCGATAGCCGTTCGGCATTCCAGACTTCGGGCATTCGTTTAGGAACTCCAGCTATTACCACTCGTGGAGCAAAAGAAGATTTAATGATTGAAATCGCAGAAATGATAGAAACAGTTCTTTCTAATGTAGATAATGAACAAGTAATTGCATCTGTCCGTGAACGGGTTAATAAAACCATGGCTGCTTATCCGATATTTGCCTATTAAGATAGAAGGAAAAAGCGAGAAATAGAGAAGTTTAAGGAAGTAAAAGTAGTAAGGTATTTGAAAGAATATCTTTTACTTTACTTCTTTTTATCTCTTAGCGAAATAATATTTCTTTTATTACTCTATTTAAATACTTTAATATACCAAATACTATATGAGCAAGAGAAACATGAAAGAATGGGTTAGTGAGCTAATTCAGAATAAACAAGTGGCTGCATTGCCAATTATGACTCACCCGGGTATTGAAATAATAGGAAAAACTGTTCGGGATGCTGTAACAGACGGACAGGTACACTATGAGGCAATTAAAGCTTTATATGACAAATATCCATCTGAGGGAGCATGTGTCATTATGGATTTGACAGTGGAAGCAGAAGCTTTTGGTGCTGAAATTGTGTTTCCCGAGAATGAAGTGCCGAGTGTGGTGGGACGTCTTCTTCAAGATGAATCTGCTATCGATGCCTTACAAGTTCCGGGGATGGATAAAGGACGTGTACCTGAATATCTAAAAGCTAATAGATTAGCGGCTGAAGCGATTCAAGATAAACCGGTATTTGCAGGATGCATAGGCCCGTATTCATTAGCCGGTCGCTTATACGATATGTCGGAAATCATGATGTTGATTTATATAAATCCAGAAGCTGCCAATACTTTATTGAGGAAATGCACAGACTTTATTACTAACTATTGCTTAGCATTGAAAGAAACAGGTGTCGATGGTGTAGTAATGGCTGAGCCTGCTGCGGGATTGCTTTCTGACGAAGATTGTCAGACCTATTCTTCTGTATTTGTAAAAGAGATAGTTGATAAAGTTCAGGATGAAAATTTTGCAGTGATTCTCCATAATTGCGGTAATACCGGTCATTGTACAAAAGCAATGGTCTATACAGGTGCTTCCGGATATCATTTTGGCAATAAGATTAATATGGTGGAAGCTTTAAAAGAAGTTCCTGCCGATACATTAGCAATGGGTAATCTTGATCCGGTAAGTGTTTTTAAGATGGGAACTCCGGAATCAATACGTAGGGATACATTGGAATTGCTTGAGGCAACAAAAGAATATCCTAATTTTGTACTTTCCAGCGGTTGTGATGTTCCTCCTCATACAGATTTAAAGAATATCGATGCCTTTTATGAGGCTTTAAAGGATTTTAATGATGGAAAAGTATAACCTTTCATTCGAAGAATTACATATCTCTTTACCTGAAGTTTATGAGGCAATGGGATATGGACATGCAGAACCGGATGAGGCGGTGAAGAATGAAGTTAATAAACTTATATCACGGGTAGCTTCGGTTACCCGTCCTCTTTTTTCTTTCTTCCTCTCGGAAGGAGAAGTTCTGGTTGAAAAGAATGAATTGGAGGTATCTGGTACGATTTTTCAAATAGGCAAAATTATTACCCGACAATTACGCGGTTCCCAAGCTTATGCCTTTTTTGTGGCGACTGCCGGTAAAGAGTTTGAACTGTTGCAACATACTTTGGAAGAAGAAGGTGATATAGTGGCTATTTATATGGCGGATTCTTTGGGAAGCATCATAGCAGAAAAAGCGGCGGACTGTATGGAGGTCGTATTGCAGAAAGAAATAGATGCCCGTGGTTGGAAACATACCAATCGTTTTAGCCCGGGATATTGCGGGTGGCATGTATCGGAGCAACAGAAATTGTTTCCTCTCTTCCCTACTCCATATCCATGTAATATTCATTTAACAGATTCGAGCTTGATGCTTCCTATCAAATCTGTAAGTGGAGTGATAGGTCTAGGAGAGAATGTTCGTAAGGTAGAATATACATGTGGATTATGTACATATGAGAAATGCTATCGACGAAAACAAAAGAAAGATGTCGTATTGGCGTAAACTCCGCATGTTCTGCTTTTTGATTGGATAAATCTTTATAAGGACTCTTTTAGTAACTTAAAGATATATTTTTTTTCTTTTTGTGATTCAAATCTTTCCTGCTATCTTTGCGAACCGATCAAACAAAATAACTTTTGAACTACAAATAATGAATAAAATTGTCGCAAAAGAACATTTCTCAGAGAAAGTTTTTAAATTAGAAATTGAGGCTCCTTTGATTGCAAAAGCACGCAAAGCGGGGCATTTTGTCATTGTCCGTGTTGGTGAAAAGGGAGAGCGTATGCCACTTACCATTGCGGGCGCCGATACGGTGAAAGGAACGATTACGTTAGTTGTTCAGGAAGTAGGATTATCTTCTACACGTTTGTGTAATCTTCAAGTGGGAGATTATATTACAGATGTGGTGGGGCCTTTGGGACAAGCTACGCATATAGAAAATTATGGTACGGTAGTTTGTGCCGGCGGTGGCGTTGGTGTGGCGCCGATGCTTCCTATTATACAAGCGTTAAAAGCGGCAGGCAACCGAGTAATTTCCGTATTAGCTGGTCGTACGAAAGAACTTATTATTTTGGAAGAGGAAGTGCGTAAAAGTTCTGATGAAGTCATCATCATGACTGATGACGGTTCCTACGGAAACAAAGGATTGGTAACCGAAGGTGTTGAAAGCATAATCAAACGGGAAAAGGTAGATAAATGCTTTGCCATTGGTCCGGCCATTATGATGAAATTTGTTTGTTTGCTGACAAAGAAATACAATATTCCTACGGATGTTTCGTTGAATACCATTATGGTTGACGGCACAGGCATGTGTGGCGCTTGTCGTATTACAGTAGGAGGAAAAACAAAGTTTGTATGTGTGGACGGCCCGGAATTCGACGGACATCAAGTTGATTTTGATGAGATGTTGAAACGGATGGGAGCTTTCAAGCCAATAGAGCGGGAAGAAATGCATAAACTTGAACATACAGGAACTGAAGAAGACCCCAATAGCCGTAATGCTGCATGGCGTGAAGAATTACGCAAAAGTATGAAACCTAAGGAACGGACAAGTATAGAACGGGTAAGGATGAACGAACTCGACCCTGTATATCGTTCCCACAATCGGAAAGAAGAGGTAAATCAGGGTTTGACTGAGGAGCAAGCTTTGACTGAAGCTAAGCGTTGTCTCGATTGTGCGAATCCTTCTTGTATGACAGGTTGTCCGGTAAGTATAAATATTCCGGCATTTATAAAGAATATAGAGCGTGGAGAGTTTTTGGAGGCGGCAAAAGTCTTGAAGCAAACCAGTGCATTGCCGGCCGTTTGCGGTCGTGTGTGTCCGCAGGAAAAACAATGTGAATCGCATTGTATTCATCTGAAGATGGGAAAACCGGCTGTAGCTATTGGATATTTGGAACGTTTTGCGGCCGATTACGAGCGTGAAAGCGGACAAATCTCCATTCCCCATTTGGCAGAGAAGAATGGAATGAAGGTGGCCGTGATTGGTTCCGGACCTGCCGGTCTTTCTTTTGCCGGAGATATGGCAAAGTTAGGTTATGAGGTTACTGTATTCGAAGCGCTTCATGAAATTGGCGGTGTATTGAAATATGGTATTCCTGAATTTCGTCTACCAAATAAGATAGTAGATGTGGAAATCGAGAATCTGGGTAAAATGGGTGTAAACTTTGTCAAGGATTGCATTGTCGGCAAAACGATAAGTGTAAAGCAATTGGAGGAGGAAGGCTATAAAGGCATATTTGTTGCTTCGGGTGCTGGTTTGCCAAACTTTATGAATATTCCGGGTGAGAATTCCATCAATATTATGTCTAGTAACGAATATCTGACTCGTGTGAATTTAATGGATGCTGCAAGCGAAGACTCTGATACTCCTGTGACCTTTGGCAAACGGGTTGCAGTGATTGGAGGTGGTAATACCGCCATGGATTCCGTTAGAACGGCAGTCCGTCTGGGTGCAGAACGCGCTATGATTATTTATCGTCGTTCCGAGGAAGAAATGCCGGCTCGTCTTGAAGAAGTGAAGCATGCGAAAGAAGAAGGAGTTGAATTCCTTACTCTCCATAACCCAATCGAATATATTGCCGATGAACAAGGCCGGGTGAAACAAGTGGTTTTACAGAAAATGGAACTTGGCGAACCGGATGCTTCGGGGCGTCGTAGTCCGGTGCCTGTGCCCGGAGCTACTGAAACCATCGATATTGATATGGCGATTGTAAGTGTCGGCGTATCTCCAAATCCGATTGTTCCCAAATCAATAGATGGGTTGGAATTGGGACGTAAAGGCACTATTGCTGTAAACGAAAATATGCAATCGTCCATCCCTACCATTTATGCGGGAGGTGATATTGTCCGTGGCGGAGCAACGGTAATTTTGGCGATGGGTGACGGACGTCATGCAGCGGCAGCCATGCATCAGCAGTTGATTCAAAATAATTAAGCTCACTCATAATAATAAAAAACATATCATAAGGAACGGGAGAAATACCTCGGATCTTTTGATATGTTTTTTTTTGTATAGGTTTCTCGTTTTATTGCCTTTTCTTTTTTCTTGATGCTGAAGAAACTGCTTTTATTGATACCAATCGTTTGATGAGCATTCTTCTCATCCATGGGATGAAATATTTATGATCGGCATAATTACCATGGATATGGAAATAAGTAAAGACTGTTTTTTTTCATTGTTATTCAATTTTCATATTTTGTAGTTTGTTATGGTCTTTATTTATAATCGCTACCTTCAGTTTTATCACTTGTTAACCTCAGTATTACAGTAGAGGTTAATGGCATGTTCGCATAAATTACTTAGATACTTGAGTATTTGAATTTTGTTCATTTAGATGCTTGTTCGAGATGTTGTAATATCTTATGACAAATTCTCCGCTCTCATCCATTGTTCCGGCATATAGGTACGAATCTTTTTCATCCACAGTAATTGTGACCACTGGAGTATCTAATTTATATTTAGATTTAAGCACTCCTTCCCAATCGAAAACATATATTTCATCACTAAAATTATTAGGAAAATTGTTGTATCTTTTGTTCTTACGCAAATCTTTTTTTGTAAGTAAAACGGGTAAACAATAAATAAATTTTTCTGTAACACATACTTTCATACCTCTAAGACAATTGTCTTTAAAATGCCTCTTATAATCTTTTGAAATCGTATATTCAGGTAGAACTTTAAAAATAGGTTTATGTGATTGTATTTGTGCATCGCTACCTAAAGAAATGATTTCTGCATATCTCCCTACTTTGCACGCATATAATAATTTGTTTTGTGATGGATGCTTCAGTAAATGGGCGTCTCCATAAATTAGAAGCTGTGCTATGGTTTTGTCAGTTTTAAGATTAAATTCAGGAAAAGTAAAATTTAGTGGACTTATTTTCATTGTTTTTCTGTTTATTTTCGATAGGATATGATTACTATCAGTTCTTCCGCCGGGAAATATCCAAATACTATCATTAACAGCTATTGGTGATGTAAATAATATGGATTGATCGAAAGTAGGAAAATCAGTTATTTCCCAATTATCCGTATTATATACATTATTTATATCTGATAGAGATACTCCATAAGTCTTCTTTATTTTTCCTTGGAAATCTAACAAGTATATCATATTCTTATTTTCTTCTTTAAATAGATATGATTGTACAGCTTCCCTTGGCCCATTTCCTCTTTTTAAAAAGGAGTTTTCTTTAATTAAGTGTTCATTGTCAATTCTGTAAATATCATAACAGTAATCGGATCTTGTATTTCTGATAATAATGAATTCATTATTTACTAGAGTTTCCATATCTAATCCCCAAATGACAGAATCGCAAATAAATTGTTTTCCATCTATTTCTGTAAATGGTATATCGCTTATATCTTCAAGGCTTTCAACTTCTGTCTGCTTTTTTTGAGGCATACAAGATATAAAAAGGAATACATATAAAATGGATATATATTTCATAATATTTTTATTTATAAAATGTAAAAAGATACAGATTAATTTTTAATCTGTATCCATTAGAGAATACTATTTAGCCCATTCGCATCGTCGACTCGGTGCAATGTACCTGGATCCCAAAGTGATGAATATGTAATATAAGAGCAATCACTAACTATACAATAAGTACAATCATCTGGACTACCACTGACCTCGTTCGTATTCCATGCTAATGCTTCTATGTTTTCTAATGTTAAATTGGATAATATAGTAGCTCCTTTTTGAGTATTGTATGCAAT
>UMKF01034664.1_pt1 | contig 25259 bp, 25 predicted proteins | sample 1966251 | NCBI WGS metagenome assembly UMKF01 (sample SAMEA4836171, study PRJEB28245) | human gut metagenome | biome: gut microbiome; material: fecal sample | place: Denmark | collected 2008
GGTTATACCATTATTATCAGCATGTAGCGCCCTACATGGATTATATGAAGCAGGAACTCATGGCGCAGCGCCCACCTTCGAACATCATGAAAGTTTTATAGTGAGCATGACAGATTTAAAAAAGCCGCACCATGAAGAACATCTTCCAGGAATTCAAGGAAATCGTGTCTGGCGCCATCGCCATTGTCGTGGATAAGATATTCAGAAAGGATCAATAAAAAATAAAAAGGTGTATCATGGATTTATGACACACCTTTTTTTATCTCAAAATCTTAAAGTTTTAGAATTTAATCCAGGTCAATTTCTTCCATATTCCCTCGAAAGGACCATGGGAGTGATACTTGAGCCAAAGGTTGGAGAAGAGGCATTGTACTACCACCATGGCAATACCCACAAAAAAGGCGTAGGTGATACCAAGCTTTGTCTGGAGATTGAAACCATAATAGGCAAACAGTCCGCAACCGATGATAGACTGGAGGAAATAGTTGGTCAGACTCATCTTGCCAAACTGGCGCAGGAACGACAATCCCTTTCTGAACCATTCCTTTCCGTACCACAACAAAACGAATCCTGATACTACAAACGAGAGGATGAAGAAGTTGTAGATAGGATAAAGCCAATTGTTCCATGTTTCCATGTGGCGCACATCAGCGATGCCACCCACAATCAATACCAGGATGGAAAACGCCAGCACCTTCTTCCACAAAGCCAGGTTGTTGTTCTCATTGTAGAACCAACGCTTTCTCCCCACCAGCATTCCGAGTATGAAGAGGCAGATAGTCTGCGTATGTCTTCCCTTCATCAGGCACCAGTAATAGGTAGCCACCTGTCCGTATCGCAGGTTACTGTAGGCATTCTCCAGGAAGGTGCCGTGCTGATGACCATGATACATATTTCCATACACCTCACTCAATGCCGATGCATCCACCTGCCATCCCGAAATGAGGGAGTAGATTTCTACCGGTTGGATAAAGAGGAAGGCAACCACCCACCAGAGCCATTTGGTAGGAAGATAACTCAATGGGATGAGAACCAGTCCATAGATGGCATAGGAGAAGAGGATATCGCCATCAAAAAAGGCGGTGTTCACGATACCGAGCATTGCCAGGAGGAACATTCGCCAGGCGAATCTTCCAGAAAAGCAATTTCCCCGCTGCTGCTGGTTATCATTCATAATAAAGAAGCTCAATCCGAAGAGCAGGGCAAAAATGCCATACATCTTTCCCGACAGCAGCAATGCCAGCACATCTGCCATCCAATCATCACACCCCAGCGTATAAGCATGCTCTATGCTTCCATCGTACATATTGAAATGCTCCACGGAATGATAGAGAATAATACCTGCCACTGCCAATCCTCGCAAGGCATCAGCCACGTCGATACGACTGTTTTTCAGTCCTAATGTCTTGTAAAAATTCATTTTGATATTATTTGTTAGTTATTATGAGTTGGCAAAGGTATAACATTTTATTGGAAAAAGCGAATAAACCACAATGTATAACAAATATTAAGTTTTAAAGGAAAAAGAGAAAAAGTCGGCCTTTTCCTTGGTTATTCGTTAGAAAAAGTGTATCTTTGCTCCGCTATTCGTCAGAAAAAGTGTGAAGTTCATACGATTATTCGTCAGAAAAAGTGCGGAATTCATACGATTATTCGTTAGAAAAAGTGTAAATCATGGAAAGAAGCATCTATAACAAACTCGTAGAATGGAAGAACAAGCAAAACCATAAACCTCTGATTCTCAACGGAGCAAGACAAGTAGGCAAGACCTATATCCTGCAAGAATTTGGAAAAAGAGAATATAAAAAACTTGCATTCTTCAGTCTCGACAGAAATCAGAAGGCAGCAGAAGTGTTTGAAAAAGCCGGCACAACAGCTGATATACTGATGGCACTCTCCGCCATCAGCCAGGTAGATATTACCCCCAACGATACACTTATGGTACTCGATGAGATACAAGATTGTCCTAAAGCATTAGAAACTTTAAAGTTCTTTTGCGAGGATGCTCCTGATATTCATATCATCGTGGCAGGATCCCTACTGGGAATATCACTCCATAGCGGGGTATCATATCCAGTAGGAAAAGTAGAAGAGCTGCGCCTCTACCCGATGAACTTCATCGAATTCCTCGATGCTATGGGAAAAGCGAAACTGGCAAGCATCTTGAAAGAAGGAAATTGGAACGTCATCAATTTACTGGAAACAGAATTGATCAGCCTGCTGCGACAATATTATTATGTAGGAGGAATGCCAGCCGCCGTACTCGCCCATGTAGAGCAGAAGGGACTACAGGAAGTCCGTTCCATCCAAAAGCAGATTATACAAGACTATCGCCGAGATTTCTCGAAGCACGCACCAGATAGAGAAGTGCCTCGCATTAATATGGTGTGGGACAGTATCCCTGCCCAACTTGCCAAAGAGAACAAGAAGTTCATCTATGGAGCCGTGAAGAAAAGTGCCAGAGCCGCAGATTTCGAACTGGCCATCCAATGGCTGATAGATGCAGGACTGGCATATAAGGTTCAGAGAGTCAATACCCCACGCCTCCCTTTCAAATTCTATGAAGACCTGAACGCCTTCAAACTCTTCATGCTCGATGTGGGACTGATGGGAGCGATGGCAGAGACTTCAGCAGAATCGATGCTGGTGGGCGATGGCATTTTCTCTGAATATAAAGGTGCCTTTACAGAACTATATGTCTTCACCCAGCTGAAAAGCCTGGATATTCCATTATACTATCATGCTGTGGATAACTCCACAATAGAGATTGATTTCCTGACCCAATGGCACGACAGGGTTATACCGATAGAAGTAAAGGCAGAGGTGAACGTTAAGGCGAAATCTCTCAGAACATTCATCACCAACAATCCGCAACTGAAGGGACTTCGCTACTCCATGCTTCCCTATAAGGATCAAGACTGGATGATCAACGTTCCGCTCTATGCCTGCCTGACACCATTTGACAAATCATTCTGATGCCTTTTAATAAAAGCTTCGATTCTGACATTTCCGTCAGAATCGAAGTGAAAGCCAATCATCGAACTTCGCGTTCTGGAAGGTATGGATGCATCACAGAATGCTTCGGTGGTAATCATTCCAACACCCAGTTTACTCATCAGCTTCATCCCCTCACTCTGAGGATTCGGATTAGCCAGTTTCCCCATTCCTATCGCCTTGAAAGCCCCGATGCATCCTTCCGGATTGAGCTTTACCAAAACATTACCTAAATCAAATATGATATTCTTGTATTGCATAATCTATACCTTATTTTAAATCGCACTTTTAATCTTTAATTAGATACTTTCTGCAAAAGTACAGCAAATATCAAACTTAACAAACCTTTATGGGAAGTAATTCCGGGAATATAACATTTATTAGTAAAAGAAAAGAATATGACTGTAACTACTTTTTCTTTGGCAACCCAAGAAAATCTAAAAACACAGTGTCTTTAAACATAATAGGAGCATCAGGATATTGCTCTAATAATCCCTTCGACATATTACTTTTATTTCCGAGAAGTGGAAAAAGTATCATTGTCAATACAGCGCTGCATCTCTCTTTTTCCTAGTTTTTCTTTATGTGCATAAAGAATATAGAATAACCGCTGTTCATAACGCTTACAACGACATAGTATTTCTATATGGTTAGTGAACGTTGTCAACTCCAAAATTTTAGGCATTTGTGCAGCCAGTGGCTGCACAAATGCAGCAGCACAATTTTTTGATTGTATTGCCTTACTTTTCAAAACTCTATTTCCTTGCCATTTGATTTAAAAAGGAAAGTCAAAGGTTTTTGCCAGGCTTGATAACAGTCAGGTACACTCGTTGCATATGTGATAGCCTGTTCACTCACAATATTGGAAGAAATATTAATTTCTTCTCGTTTAGCTTCGAGCACACCGACAGCTTTCCCATTGATAAACAGGAAATAATCTGCTTCAAGATTGCCTTTGAGCAATCCCTCACGAATAGCTACGGCTGAGATGATAGGCTCATATTCATCTCGATTGACAACCTTCCATCCTGCATCAGCAAACCATCGGTCTATTTTGACTCTTGCTTTTTCTTCTGGCGTCATAGTTTTGTTACCTATTATTTTAGCTACAAAGATAATGATAATATTTCACTTGACCATTTATATGATTCACTATTAATACTTTTTTGTCTTTTCCGAATGAAAATAAGTATAAGGGATAAAGGGAAAGTGCATCCTTCTTCATTATATTACAGGAAACGTGGTTCTTCTCATATTTTCGTACAATAATCATACTTCATCCCAACTATTGTTCTCCATTCTGTCTTCTCTTTCTTTTTGCAATCTTACCCAAAGCATTGATAGAATCCAGATAATCTTCCTCTACTTTGGTCAAGGTTTTAACCTGATACTTTCTATATTCTGCCAAAGCCTTATCCATAGCCTCCTGATGGCTGATGCTACCAGAACCTTTCAGCAATGGACGTCCTGTAGATTGCAGGATGGTATCGAGCTGTTTCACGTAGTCCATCATATAGACAGGACGATGTTCCAGAGCCATGATTTCTGCAAAATCGAAATATCCGGAAACAAGATTGTTGAGAATCTTCAGTTCGTTTTTATCCAGATAATTTTTGGCTATCTTTATATCCTTGATGGCAGGTAATTCCCCTTCAAAAGTTTTCAAACCCACTGGCGGAAGCGTGTACCTTGAATAGATTTTACACGATACCCCACAGAGATGATAACATCAAAATTGTAGTATTTTACCTCTTTACTCTGCGTTTTCCCCTCTAAAGCACCATGTTGAGTGGTCTGTCGGAATTTCCGACAAACCACTTTTTCGTCCAATTCTCCTTCTTTGAAAATATTGGAAATATGTTCACTAATCGTAGCACGACCTTTATTGAATAATTGCGCAATTTGCTCAATATTCAACCACACGGTTTTATTCTCCAATCTTACGTCAAGTTTTACACCTTCATCAGATTGGTAAATGATCATTTCGCCCAAATCCGTCTTTCGCTAAAAACTTTACTGATGTTGGAAGAAGAATTGGGAAAAGTAGGAATAAACTTCTCTTTGCTTTACAATTTCCATGTATTGACAATTGTGCAGAAATCATGAACTTCATTATGCGAACTCATCCACTTCATTATGCGAACTCATCCACTTCATTTCACGAGTTCATCTACTTCATTGAGTTGACACATACGGCTGCGGTGGCTGAAGGAGACGAATGAGTTAGCTGAATGAGACGACTGAGTTAGCAGAACGAGACGACTGAGTTAGCAGAACGAGACGACTGAGTTGGCAGAATGAGACGGCTGCATTAGCTGAAGGAGTCGAATGCAGTGGCTGAAGGAGTCGAATGCAGTGGCTGAAGGAGACGAATGCGATAGCTGAAGGAGTCGAATGCAATGACCAGAGGAGACGAATGCGATAGCTGAAGGAGTCGAATGCAGTGACCGGAGGAGACGAATGCTGTGGCAGGAGGAGACACATTCTGAACACTTATAACTAGAGATTGCGGTATAATACTAAAGCTATCAGTACTTCTGAATTAATTCCATAAAGGTACGATTAGAACATATTGATATTTATGAGATTTTGAAGGACGTGCCTGCATTTCAATTCCATAAAGGTACAATTAGAACTGTACTTGCGGACATTGGTCATCTCATCGTCCATCTATTTTAATTCCATAAAGGTACAATTAGAACTAAATGTCTGCGTATTCCGGAATCGCGTCGAAGCAATTTCAATTCCATAAAGGTACAATTAGAACTGGGTGATACGTTATTACTCAGCCTGCAAACGAAATTTCAATTCCATAAAGGTACAATTAGAACCGTCAGTCTTTTGATAAACTCGATGATTTCCAGAAAAATTTCAATTCCATAAAGGTACAATTAGAACCAACAAAAAATCCGTTACTTTGTCGCTGCCGAGTAATTTCAATTCCATAAAGGTACAATTAGAACTCATCTTGTTGTGGGTGGTGAAGGTACTTCTGTACTATTTCAATTCCATAAAGGTACAATTTGAACATAGCCTAGCAGCCACTTTCTTTACTTGTTCAGAAATTTCAATTCCATAAAGGTACAATTTGAACAACATCATTTTTGTAAAAGGACTGTTGCAACCATATTTCAATTCCATAAAGGTACAATTTGAACATAGATACTGAGACTTACCTTGATGATGTCTTCATCAATTTCAATTCCATAAAGGTACAATTTGAACAACATCATTTTTGTAAAAGGACTGTTGCAACCATATTTCAATTCCATAAAGGTACAATTTGAACTTTGATGAAGTCAATGAAGTATTCTGTGATTCCGATTTCAATTCCATAAAGGTACAATTTGAACAAATTCTATAGCTTCGGGGAAAGATGGTTTCTCTATTTCAATTCCATAAAGGTACAATTTGAACCGACTGATACAATTGACAATTTGTTTCCGTTCTCGATTTCAATTCCATAAAGGTACAATTTGAACCAAGCTATCTATGTTTGCTTGTTCCCTTTGAACATATTTCAATTCCATAAAGGTACAATTTGAACAGGATTTCGTTGCTCCAAGAGAACGCTCCAGAAGTTATTTCAATTCCATAAAGGTACAATTTGAACCCGTTAATCCTTAGACATAGATGCTCGAAGAATCAATAGGTTTGCGGGTGCAAAGATACAAAAAATCTTCAGAAAAAATGTCGATGCCTAAAGATATTTTTTCTGCGGCCTTACGACAACCTGCCTATTTATGGAGGTTTCAATAAGTCAAAGAACACTTTTGGAGGTTTTTCCGAACCTAGAAACGGCAAAACAGAACCACATCGACAATTCTTTATAAGAAATTATCGGTAGACATTCTTTCTTTTCCAAGAATCTGTTTGTTCATATTATACCCCATTTTATTGGTGAAAACAATGACACTATCCTCGGATTCATCAATGATAGCTTTCATCTTCATTTGCAATTCCCGAAGTTTAGCTTCAGATAATTCTCCCTCTAAAACTGAGTTCTGAATCCAACACAAATATTGGCGGCAAAGTTTCAACATTTTGCCTACTCGCTTCTCACCAACATCATAAACTATAATCACATACATATCACCAATACATTTTAAAAGGTTTATATTCTTCTATTCCTAAAATATCTTTCAGTAGCTTATAGCATTCAAGTTTTATAAGATGCTTATAGCTTACATTACGTCCTAAAGAACGATGACGGAATGTCTCATCATAACGCTCTTCCATGGCCTTTACAAAAATTTTCTTTCCCTTTTCGTTCAAAAGACATTTGTTGAGTTTCTTATCAAAATGACTGGTGCTTAAAGCATGCTTATTGAGTACCTTGAAGATGACTCTATCCACGATAATAGGTTTGAAGATCTCGGATATATCAAGACATAACGAAAAACGCCTTTCTCCTGGAGTATGCAGAAAGCTTATCGTTGGATTGAGCTGAGTTTGATGAACTGCCCGGAGAGTTTCAGTATAGCACATCATATTGCCAAAAGAAATGAGAGCATTTACCTCGTTCTCTGGCGGTTGCTTGGTTCTTGATCCCATGTTGAAATCATCGAGAATGATATCGAATGCAGCATAATATGCCTGTCTGATATTTCCCTCAATTCCCATTATCTCATCTACAGCCTTAGCATCTGGCAAAGTATTACTCAATCTTTTAATAGTATCGATAATATCTTGCAGGTCTTTTCCTCTACGATTATAATAGTTGAGGTTCATAACCATATTCCAAGCTGCTCCCTGAATGAATTTACGAGCTAATTCTACCCTTTTCTTCTTATTTTGGTACGCAGATGTTTGTGCCAACAATGCCTTGCCAGAAAGAAGACTATCCCTTGGCATGAAGCTTCCGGTATAGTTCTCATAATAGTCGAAGAAGTGGACAGGAATACCTTTCTGCCCCAGAAAGTTGAACAAAGCGCTATTTGTCCGCAGACTTCCAAAGGCATACAGTTCCGCAACATCCTCAATAGGAATGTATCGAGGTTGCTGCTTGATTTCTTCATTATCTTCATTTACGATAACAGGCGTGAACTTCAGCGTATTATCTCTGCGTTCCATGATGCCTGGATTGAACAGATAGAAACTTCTTTTCATTCTTCTTCCTCCAACTCGTTTATATAACAAAAATCGAAATAACTACAATTCTTACAGATGCCTTTCTTAACTTTAGACGGGCAAACATCTTGAGAGATTATCTGAATGATGTCTTTAGATATAACCTGAATGTCATCTCTATCAACATCTGTCAAGATTACTTCTTTTGTCTTTCTCAAAAGAGGATATTCCAAGATGCCCTTCACGCCATCAATTCCATGTTGCTCGAAAACATACATGTAATATTTCAGTTGCCATTCATGAGCTTTATCCACCTTATTAGATTTCTTTATCTCATGGATGACCTTGTTCTTGGCATCATAGTAATCCACTTTGATACCATCAATCTCCACTTCCTCATACTTTGATGTACGTTGCGGATAACTTGATTCATGCACCAGCTTACCTTCATAGACCAAGTCTGACTCTTGTTCCATGTTGATGCCATTGGCAAACAGCCATAGTTTGCGATGGCAAAGCTGGTAATAGTTGAAATGAGTGCCTGTTATGACCATAGAGAAAAACCAACAGGAGGCTCCAGGTAAAAACCAGGAGCCTCATCATTTACACTAAATCTGATTCTCGTAATCAAACACCATCATTCTATCAACCAACTCCTGCTTAGCCTTAGCCAAAGCATCTGCGCTTTCTGTCTCTGTCACGACATAACTTGCACAAGGAAGAGTTACAAATGTCTTGGCACCAGCATTTTCGTCAACGATAGGCTTTGCCTTTGGTTTAGATTCTCCATCCTCAACAAGTTTGGCACGAATAGCTGCTGCTAAAGTATTAGCATTATCACTAATAGCAATGGCTAAAGTCTCCATCAAACTGAATGTTCTTGCCTGATTGGATGTGATATGCCAATCAATCAGAGCATCGGCTATAGCTGGAATAATCTGCTCACGCTGCTCTTTCGGCATCAACAAGCATTCACCAAAAGAAGTAGTGATCACTTTCCATCCATCTTCTTTCAACTTCTCTACCATTTCTGATGTAATCTCAGGTTCCAACTGATTAGTTGAAACGCAGAACAAACGTCGCAAATCAATAGCTACATCATACACAAAGAGACCTGTAGCACGACTATTGTCTGGAATCCATTTGCGATACAAACTTCTATCGTTACCCTCTAAAAAGTCACTAACCTGTTCATCTGTCAAACGATTTCCATTTGCATCACGCACAACAACTTTATGCACGTTTGGCTTATCAGAACGATCGAATGAAATGTTCTCCTTAGAAACTGCAGCCAAAAGTGGATGCAAAGGGGTCATCGCAGAAATACTAAATGGACTTCTACGCTTTACTGCTTTCTCTTTTCCACCCTTTGGAGTTCTCATCCAGCCACCTAAAAGCTGGTCAACATAATGTGGATCACAAGACGAAAGGACCTCACCTTCTTTAAGCGCACCTTTCTTATCTACATCAAAAAAGAACTCGGTAGGAGAAGGTTGAACACCTAAAACATCGTTAAGCTGCTCCAGGATAGAACGCTTAACCTGTTGACCACTAGCAAATGGAACTCTTACGTTGAACTGTGGGTCATAATAAGATTTCTGACCATCTTCTACACAGAATACTGTGAACGCAGCATGCTTGAAACCTCGCAAATAAATAAAAGAATTCTCTTTCATAATCTTGTATTTTTAATTGTTATTATAATGTCTTATACTGGAAACGCAAAAGTGTTAAGAAGTATGGTACATTGTCTGTTGGCATACCATGAATCTCCTTCACGATTCCTTTAAACTCATCTATCTTACCAATGAATGAAACAACCTCTGCAGCAGCTGCTATAAACTGTTTCTTATTAGTTGCATCGAGCATTGTCTCAACCAAATTTTTACGTTTGGTACTGATAGACTTATCTTTATCACTAGAGGCTTCGTTCAACAACTCAGCCAACTCTTGGGATTTCTCCCATAATTCATCATTATTCAACATAGCTAATATCCAAATTTTATATACGTTAAAATTAATTTGTTCGTCTTCATTTTTAGGAGTTTTCGGCTGTTTCGGCACTTTATCTCCTTTTGAATATACATAATCTCTAAGCCCTTTAGGCTCCATGGCTTTAATACCTACAGCTCCATAAGTACAAGCCGTTTTAAATCCAATTGCAGTTCCCCATAAAGATTCTGCATTTTTACCATTGCTCATCCCAAATATCTTTTCATAAAGATGAATTGGACGGCGTATTTGGTTCAAATTAAATGGTATAAAACCAATGGTAGTATTTGTCTGTCCTATGCTATAGATGTAGCCCAAAATTTGAGCATTTCTATATTTTTTAGAAATACCAATGAGAATCTTTGTCCATGTTTGGGTATCAATATTGATGATTCCATCCTTATTCGTATTGTAAGGACTATATCCCGCCAAAGGCATATCTACATCATATTCTCTTGGATCATAATAATGGGACAGCCATTGACCATTCCAAGTATTAATCTGATTTCCTTTCAGCATGGTTGTCTCATTAAGACTCGTACGATAGAGCTTCCAACCTTCAAAAATATCAAGTAAAATCTCTTTGTTGCTAAAAAGAATCGAAAAACCTCCCTGAACACCAATACCAAGAGCATCTCCAATCCACGATGCATAGATTTCTTCCTGAGAATTAGGCAACTTCAAATCTGTTACTTGACCAGATGTTGTTGCGGCAACATCTAAAGAAGCATAACCTCGTGCAATGCTAGCATCAGCTTCACTTTCTTCGATTTTCTTAATCAATTTTTCGAAGCGGATCTTTCTCTGTTCAGGAGTTTCAAAAGGCTTTTTCCCCTTTATCATATCATCCCAACTTAACTTTGGGTTTTCCAAAGGCGAATTGCCTGCAGTCATCATATACTTGTTTTGATCAAAAAACAAGGGATAGAATTGCTCCAAGAAGAAAGTTTTGGCATCATAGCTGGTGCCATATTTTTCATTGTAAGCATCCAGGAATATCTTTCCAATATTTGATGTTATCATATTTTATAGTATTTCAAACGATTGATAATATTCTATTCTACACAAATCGGGTAACAATCCCTTTTCTTCATCATATCCTTTGTTCGGAATGACAAAAGGATGCGACCCCTTATTGAGCTGATCAAGATTTCTATGTGCAATGGAATGATAGCTTACAGGTATTTCCATTTCTATTCTTTCCAATCCATTGGCACATAAGTATCTGTCTTTATCTTCTTCTGTAATACAAACAGCAGAATTGATGTCAAGCGTTTCCAGTAACGCTGATTTCGGATGGTGACAAAGTGCCTTTAACACCCATTTTCCTTCCAAGAACGCCACTCCAGTAAAGTCTATATTCTGAAAGTCAATCTTTGGATATACCTTATCTATCATTTCCTGAACATGACATTCCTCCATGATGTCACCACTGTCTGGCAGGACCCTGAAAGTATCTTTCAGAACATCCAGACTATAAGGAAGAGCTTCTTTATCATCTTCAGATGGTGCTATGACATATATCGGCTTGTAGTGTCCAATGGTATCTCTTGTACGCTTGCGATTAATTCGTCCAAAACGCTGTGTAAGAGCATCAATTGGAGCACACTCAGTAATCATTATATCAAAGCTGATATCAAGACTGACCTCTACTACTTGAGTGGAAACTACGATGCATGGAACGTTTTCTAATTGATTGAAGTCTTCACGCAACTTTGTTTCCAATTTAGCCCTGTCGCTTCGTTTGTACCTGCTATGCACAAGCATCTTCTTCACTTCTGGATATAACTCTTCAATAGACTCATATAGTTTCTGTGCTCTTTTTACTTGATTACATACTATGAGAACTTTAGAATTGCTTTCGATTGCTGAGGCTATCACATCATAAGATTCTTTTTTATCATCGAGCTTGTAGATTTGATGCCTGTTAAATGATTGAAGCGTCAGAGGATCCAACTTTACTTCATAAACTGCATCAGCTCCACCCAATAGTTGAAGTATCTTCTGATACAATACTGTCGGCATTGTTGCCGTACCAACATGTACCCTACACTCCAGCGCGACAAGAATTTCTATAATGCGTAGAACTATAGACTGCATAACATCAGAATAGGTGTGTATCTCATCGAGAATCACATCACAACCTTTTAAATCCATAGCCATAGCCTCATATCCTTTGATACCAAAAACTACAGAGGCCATCTGGTGTGGAGTAAGGACCTTCACTGATGCACCAACATGACGCTGCATGATACTTTCCTCTATCTTACCGTCTTTCACTTTCAGATTAGAGGATGCATGTAGAAGATGAACTTGAGCATTAGTATTACTCAAATCATTCTTTATTCTATCATACATAGCATTAATTGATGCTTGAAAAGGCAGTGTATAGAAAACTCTTCCACGACAACGCCTCAACAAAAAATCAGTTTTTCCAGCTCCAGTTGGAGCCGTTACCAACGTATGCATCTTCTTATTATCCGAAGAAATCAATGATAAAGGATAGAGTTCACTTTGCCTATTGTAAAAAGACAAATCAGGTTTGATGAAGAGTTTATCAAGCGGCATTTCAAATGCAGTCTCCATAGCAGAAGCCATGTGATCTGCCGCCATCAACAACCCTCTCCATTCAGAACATCCCTTTTTTCTGCCATCACAATAGTCTATGACATATTCGTAATTTTCTTTTGCCTCTTCCAAAGATACCTCATGAGTTTCCATGCCAAGGCTTTCAAGAATATCAATGGCTATATGACTCCATTCTGGAAATAACTTTGAATGTTCCTTGAAGCAATCAGATGTATCATCCAAATCTAAAATACCCAAATCCCGTACATCTTTATACATTGATTTATGATGCGCTACTATCATATCTATCACAGCATCTCTATGTTCCTGACATACCAACGACAGAAAGAACAAGGAAGCTATTTCATGACGAAAAACAGAGCCAGGCTTCTTCTTGTTTGGGGAAACCAGCGATTGCTGGAACACTGGACTTACCTTTCCGATGTCATGCAATAAAGCTCCTTCTACCGCAATCTGTTCATCAAATCCTAAATGTTTAGCCATTACACGGGCGGTATCAGCAACATTCTTAAGATGCTGATACAAACAAACATGTCCATTCTGCTCGCTTTTAGCTAATATTTCTTGATGAATATTCATATAGTTACATCGTTTAAAGTAAAGATTGACCATTATACTCTATCCAACCAAACATTGGCTGATTATCGTTAAAACGATTATAGCCAACCAAGAAAGACTGCTCTGAATTTCCAAAGCGCAATTCAAAACCAGGTAATTGATTGAATTGTTGTTCTTCCATCACTCTGATTTCTGATTCTGGCAAGAGTATATCCTCGTTTCTGCATACACATACATGCTGCTTCGATGCAATAATAGCATCTTCCTCGCTTTCAAAAGCAATACATAAAACCGGATGCAAAAGAACAGAACGCTTCAATACAGAACGATTTCTAATGAAAGTTCTGTTTTTATACTCCCAACCTCTTGGCTGTGTCACTTCCTGTTGAGAATCCAGGGAATCATACTTCAATTTGTGCCTCAAAATTTTATGGATTCCTGGAACGTCCAAAAGTTCAGGAAACAGTTTTTTCTCTATGCCTTCTATTATTGAAGGTGTAAGAAACTGCTGACTGAATGTTTCTCCATCACGAACAGCGGTCCATGGTTTAATGAAACCAAACTGCCCTTTATATGTTACGACATACATAATCAAATCCTTTAATAATTAGTAAATTGCTCCAAATCCGATACCCGTACAGTTGCCTACACCAACATTCCATATAAATTGTTTCGTCTCAGGCTTACCTTTGATGACAACCGGGCAAAGACTTGCCTTATTGCCAATACCATGATAACGAACCAACTTCAACTTCTTTTTGGTGTAAGAAAGATCAAAACAAATATCCAACGTTTCATCTTCTTCCAATCCAGCCTCTTTCATCTTCGACAAAAGAGTTTCCTTAAGATATTGGTTTGCCTGTTCATGATTGAAATTATACTGTTTAATGCTTCCATCATCCAACCTTCTTTTTATAAAAACCGGACTAGCACAATAATACAAATCCCGCTCTGAAAATTGAGGTTCAGCACCAATAGTTATGTCAGTTACAAACATACCACAAAACATCTCAGGATCTTCAAGAATTGTTCTGATGATAACCTTAATGATACTTTCATCATAAAAGCTAATAAACATTGTTGCACCCTGTGAAAACTGAAGTGCATTCTCCACTTTTCTTCCTCCATTTAACCAAGAGAAAGAATACAATGAAATCGTATCATGAATAGAATTGTTTCCAATCCATTTATGAATAGTACCAACCAGTTTCTGTTGATAATCAAAAGGAACTGGTGTAGTATTCGGTGAAGTTTTTAAAAGAATTCTCATATTTAAAAAATGTTCGTATTATAAATATATTTTTTGCTTATCATAAAATTTCTCTCAGATGGTTCCTTGCCTTATCAGCAATCTCTTTCGCCTCCTGATAGCACCCATCTATTTCTTCATAGGTGTATGCATTCCGAGCCTCAGCGATGCTTTCGGTTGCAACCTCTTCGAACACATCGAAAACGATTTGTTCATTATTATTCTGCTTCATATCTAACACTATTAAGAATTCGTATTTCCTTGTTCGAGTATCACCCAAACACCGGTTTTATCACTTCCTTCGTGTCTTATGATGCCTGCTTTTTGCATTAACGCCAAATCTCTTTCTATAGTTCTTACTGTCACCGACAATGTTTCAGACATTTGCTTAGCTGTCACCATAGGATTTGACTTAATAACAGACACCATAATAGTCTGTCGCTCTGTTAGTTTCACATCGGATATTTCTATTGAATTTACACCGACATTTACACCGACATTTACACCGACATTTACACCGACATCCCCGCCACGCTCTGCGATAACTTCGTCTATCGTCTTGCGCTGAACAATCGCCATCACGCCACCTCCATTTTCTTCTATCGTTGGCAATGGCAAGCTGGCACGTTCAAACTCCTCGGCAATCTTCTTGAATCCGCGTCCCCATGACTCCACAAAGCCTGCTTTGTAAAAAACATTAGCAATATTATGGTTACGAGGATAAGAAGAATGCTTCTGCAACAAAGCTGCAGGAGTCAACTCTTTTGGCAACAATCCATAATTCCACAATTCTATACTGCGGTCGTAGATACGCATCTGGATGGCAGGGCCAGTATAAGCCTTATGCGAAATGGCATTATATATCAACTCTCGTAATGCTTTATCTGGAATCTCCAGCTGCTCTATGCGCTGCAATCCCTCGTAGTGAATAGGCGAAAGCAGATACTTGGTTCGGAGTACTTCCATCACTCGACTTGCCATCTGAATCAGATTACCTTCAATCACATCCTGAATAATCAAATCGCTCTCATCTGTATGAAAACGTCCTATCTTGAATACCGCAGATGGGAAGAACTGACCAACATGCTTGCCGAAAAGCAAGATGGCAGCATTCTTCAATTCACCTTCCCTGGTAAACAAGCCAAGATTACGCAATACATCTTCGGTCGACGAATTGACCTCTGATTCATCCATACGACCTGCCTTGATGCTACATTGCAAAAAATAGTCAATCACATTGCGGTCTATGTCATCAAGAGTAGCACCATAAACAGGAATATCATCCCATGAATGACCCATCTTTTCCATAATGAATTGCTGCAAAGCAAGCCCTTTGAGTTCTTGCTTGGTAGAACCACTACGATAATGATACGTACCTTTATAGGCTATCGGCATATTACTTGGTGAGACCACAATCTCTATATACTCTTTATCACCTTCCATAAGAAGGTTTACATCTTCTACGATGCCCAGATAATTAACTATCTTGTTAGGAATATCTTCCAACAACCGTTTGGCATCAGATAAACCGATTACTTCTTTCTGGTCGTTTACACCGATATAAATACGCCCACCTTGGGCATTGGCGAAACCACATATCCATTTCAGATATTCATCACGCCATGATTCCTTATATTCTATATTTTGACTTTCATTCAGCATATTCTATTCCTCCATACTTTTAATGATTGAGTTGACTCTCTTCTCCCTTCCCAATGTCTCGGGAAATGCATAGTGGCCATTACCTATTTCTCGTGGATTAGGCTCTATATGCTCGGCATACCATGCCCGTTTATACTCGGTGGTGATGATGCCGTAATCCCTGGCGGCGATGATGGAAGCGGCTAGAGATGCGCCATACAGTTCCTTGATGTCGATCATCTCCTCCAGCGTTATCTTCTCACGCTTCTTGGAGCCCAACTCTTCGATAAGCGCCAATTTGGGAAGAAGGAAGAAACTGGCAAAGAGATCACAACGCTTCTCCAGCCTCAGCGGACTATCTTCCGGGAAGAGGAGAAGCAGATGAGCCAACTCATGAACTGCCGTGAAGCGAAGTTTCTCTACGCTACTCTTTTCCGGATTGAAATCGAGAATCATCAGCGGATGCTTCTTATCTGCCCAGGTGCTCATTCCGAAGACATACTCTGGAAGATTAGCAGCAAGTATCATGATACCTTTTCTTTCCAAGAGTCTCAGGATACTGGCGATAGGTCCATCACCGCAATGCCACTTTTCACGAAGAAGGTCGGCAGCATGGATGGCATCTTCAAGGGTTGATACCTTGGAGCCTTTTATCGGATTCTTGAACCGGGTAGGAAAGCCTGCTTCTTTCTCCTTGGCTAGATACTGCTCTGCCCAAAACGAGAGTTTTGCTTCAAGGGCTTGCAACTCGTCTTCGGACAACTTGCCATTGGAGGTGGTGCGGAGCATAGGCATATCTATCTTGAGATTGGTTCCTTCGAAATATTCCTCGCTGATATTGAGAGCTTTGGCTATGGCTTGCAGGGCATCACGCTTAGGGTGCATGATGCCTTTCTCATATCGGGAGATACTCTGCTTGGTGATGGCTCCGTTGGTTCGCTCTACGAGTTTATCCATGCTGAGCCCCATCATCTGTCGCGCTTCCCGCAATCTTATAGAAAATGATTCATTAATCATAATTGTCTACTCTTTAATTTGTTGACAAATATAATAAGAATATTCAATATTGTCACTAAATAACATAAAGTTTTAACATAAAAAAGCAGGCAAATGATAAAATAACAAGAAGAATTTAGGCAAAATCAGGTTTACACATTATTATAATAGAAAACACCTTGACCATACAAAACATACAGCCAAGGTGTTATACATATATTCATTCTCTATCTTAGTTGCTATAAGCACTCTCACCATGCTCGTAGATGTCGAGACCTTCCTCCTCTACTCGCTTGTCTACACGTACACCTACACTCTTATCTACTACCTTGAAGATAATGTAGGTAACTACTACGCTGTAGATGATGCTTACCACGGTGGCTACAACCTGAACCCAAAGCTGATGCCAGTCGCCATAGAGGGCACCCTGTACACCTTCGGCTCCTGTTACATACTGAGTGGCGAAGACACCGGTGAGGATAGAACCCAGAATACCACCCATACCATGAACACCAAAGGCATCGAGGGCATCATCATACTTGAACTTCTCCTTTACTACCGCTACCATGAAGAAGCAGACGATGGTGGAAATGACACCGATGCAGAAAGCTCCGAAAATATCGGTACTGCCGGCTGCAGGAGTGATGGCTACCAGTCCGGCTACAGCACCGGTACAAGCACCTACTGTAGTTGGCTTCTTGTTCACAATCCAGTCGATGAGCATCCAGGTGGTGGCTGCCGCTGCTGTTGCGATATGGGTTACGAGGAAAGCGTTGGCTGCCAGACCATCAGCTGCCAGACCGCTACCGGCATTGAAGCCGAACCATCCCAACCAGAGGAATGACATACCCATGAACACGAAGGTGATGTTGTGAGGTGTGATAGGATGACCTGCACGGTAATCATCTCGCTTGCCTACACAGAGTGCCATGACCAGAGCAGCTACACCGGCATTGATATGAACCACGGTACCACCCGCAAAGTCGATGGCTCCCATCTCCTGCAGGAAACCGCCACCCCATACCCAGTGGGCCATAGGAAGATAAGCGATGATAACCCAGAGGATGGTGAAAAGTACATAACCGCTGAACTTCACACGCTCGGCAAAGGCACCGAGAATCAAGGCTGGAGTAATGAGGGCGAACATGCACTGGAACATTGCAAAGGTGAGTTCCGGAATGCCTGTAGGCATGATGGCATCCAAGCCGATGCCGTGGAGGAAACATTTATCGAAACCACCGATGATGCAAGCCAGAGGATTGCCCGAATCGGCATATTCTGTAGAGAATGCCCAGGAATAACCGAAGGCTACCCATATCAGACTGACTACTGCCACAATGAAAACCGTCTGCATCAGGATGCTGAGAATATTCTTCTGGCGCACCAAACCACCATAAAAAAGTGCTATACCCGGGATTGACATCAAAAGCACCAAGATGGTTGCCATGATCATCCACGCTGTGTTACCCGTATCAAGTGTAGTTAATAATAAACTGCTCATACTTATATCTTATAGTTAAATTAGAATACTAAATAATATTTATTAAAGATAAGTAAGAATGCCTAATTCAACACTTAACATTCAACATTTTAAATTATTCCTCTTTCTCAGCGTTATACAATGCAATGTCGCCTCGCTCGCCGGTTCTGATTCTAATGGTATCGAGTACAGGAATCACGAAGATTCTGCCGTCTCCTACTTCACCGGTCTGTGCAGCACCCTGGATGGCGGCGATGGTTGGTTCCACGTTCTTGTCACGAACCACGATGTTCAGGAGCACACGCTCGATGCTGCTGGTATCGTACATCACACCACGGTAAATGCGAGCCTGGCGCATTTTACCCTCACCTTTTACATTATAATAAGAGAACCACTCGATGTCTGCTGCTAAAAGCGCCTTCTTGACATCCTCGAATCTAGACTTGCGGATAATTGCCTCAATCTTCTTCATAATCCTTTAATAATTAATAATGTGTTAATACTTCTATTGATTGTCTCTTTTCGAAAACGGACCTTCATTTGTTTGCTATTCAAATCAAGCCTTTCTTTTACACTATGTTCGTTTTCGGCTGCAAAATTAATACATTTTGTCAGTATTTTAAAGAAAATAAAAACATTTCGTTTCTGTTTTTATCAAATATTTTAAATTTATCGAGGCTTATCATATTCTCCTTACAATTTGTAAGGCAGAAAGCATTTTTATAACACAAATTGTAAGATTGCGAAAAATAATCAAGATTTCTGTATTTATTTTCTTGCATATCTCAACAAATCGTCGTATCTTTGCAATCGAAATCAAACAAATAGTCATCGAAATATTCGAAAGACTAGCAAAAAGTCAAATCTCAACAAGAGATAAGACATGAGAGATAAAAGAAGAGTATTCAAACATAAAGAACAACGCAGATGAAAGAAACAGTTCATTTTACAAAGATGCAGGGAGCGGGTAACGATTATATATATGTAGATACCCAGATGTACGACATCCCTGACCCAGAGAAGGCGGCCATTGCCTGGAGTGCTTATCACACGGGCATAGGAAGCGACGGACTGGTTCTCATCGGAAAGCCGCACGACGGCAGAAGAGCAGATTATTCGATGCGTATCTTCAACGCCGATGGTTCAGAAGCGATGATGTGCGGCAATGCAAGCCGATGCATCGGTAAGTATCTTTACGAAAAAGGATTGACCCGAAAGGACACCATCCGACTGGAAACACTTTCGGGTATCAAGATATTGAAACTTCATCTTCAGGATAATAAAGAAGTTGTGGAATCGGTAACAGTAGACATGCTGGAACCCAAACTTGAAAATCCCGAGCAATTCATAGGCCCTTCGGTGCTCGAAGCTGACGGCAGAAAATTTGAAGGCACCTATGTTTGCATGGGTAATCCGCATTTCGTTACCTTCGTGGATGACATCGACACCATCGACATCGCCCACTATGGTAAAATCCTGGAAAGAGACAAGGCATTTCCCCAGAGATGCAACATAGAATTTGCACAAGTAACTGACACAGACGCCATAAGGACACGAGTTTGGGAAAGGGGAAGCGGAATAACAATGGCTTGCGGAACAGGAGCCTGTGCCACAGCCGTAGCCGCAGCCCTTACCAACCGTACCGGCAGAAAAAGCAGTATCGTGATGGATGGCGGAACGCTGGAAATAGAATATAGCGAGGCTGATGATCATGTTTACATGACAGGGCCTGCAGCCTTCTCATTCGAAGGAGAAATCCAGTTGGAGTGTTAATATAGGGAGTGTTGAATGTGGAATGTTGAATGTTGAATTTAGCTGCACCCACAAAGTCAACACTCAACATTCAACACTCAACATTAAAACAATATGACACTCAACATTTTAAAAAGAGAACGCAAACTTAAATAACAAATGGTCGATAATGACCACAAATAAAAGGAGAAACAAAATATGGCATTAGTTAATGAACATTTCCTGAAGTTGGCCAACAACTACTTGTTTGCCGACATCGCAAAGAAGGTGAACGCCTACAAGATTGCACATCCAAAGCAGCGTGTAATCAGTCTGGGCATCGGTGACGTAACCCAACCTCTCTGCCCTGCCGTCATCAAGGCGATGCACAAGGCTGTAGACGAGATGGCTGAGCAGGCTTCTTTCAGAGGCTACGGTCCGGAGCGAGGCTACGACTTCCTCCGCGAGGCTATCATCAAGAACGACTTTCTGCCACGTGGCATTCATCTCGACGCCAACGAGGTATTCGTAAACGATGGAGCCAAGAGCGATACGGGAAATATCCAGGAGATTTTGAGATGGGATAACAACATCGGCGTTACCGACCCGATTTATCCGGTTTATATAGACTCTAACGTGATGATAGGTAGAGCGGGAATCTTCGAGAACGGCAAGTGGAGTAACGTAACCTACATGCCTTGCGATGAGAGCGATGACTTCATCCCTCAGATTCCAGACCACCGTGTGGACATGATTTATCTCTGTTATCCAAACAACCCTACGGGTACGGTCATCTCGAAAGAAGAACTCAGAAAATGGGTAAACTATGCTATCAAGAACGAGAGCATCATCCTCTATGATGCAGCCTACGAGGCATATATCACCGACCCATCAATTCCTCATTCCATCTACGAGATTCGTGGAGCCAGAAAGGTAGCGATAGAATTCCACAGTTATTCGAAGACTGCCGGATTCACCGGTGTGCGTTGTGGTTACACCATCGTTCCTAAGGAGTTGAAGGCAAAGACATTGGCAGGTGAGGAAGTGGCATTGAATCCTATCTGGGACCGCCGCCAGTGCACCAAGTTTAATGGTACAAGCTATATCAGCCAGCGTGCTGCCGAAGCCATCTACACCCCTGAGGGTAAGGAACAGGTGAAGGCAACCATCAATTACTATATGGAGAATGCCCACTTCATGAGAGCAGAACTCCAGAAACTTGGCTTGAGAGTATATGGCGGCGAGAATGCACCTTATCTCTGGGTGAAGACGCCAAACAACACGCCAAGCTGGAAATTCTTCGAAGAGATGCTTTATGGTGCCAGCGTAGTCTGCACTCCAGGTGTCGGCTTCGGTCCTTCGGGCGAAGGCTACATCCGTCTTACCGCCTTCGGTGAGCACGAAGACTGCAAGGAGGCTATGGAGAGAATTGCCAAATGGCTGGGAAAATAAACGTTCCAACAGATTATAAAAACATTGAAAATCAGAAATTTTAAATTATATAAGGTATGAGCAACTTAAGATTTGAAGCTGTTTCAGAGGCTTCCAAGAGAAAGCCTGTTGAGGTAACCGCTCCTAGCGAGCGACCAAGTGAATTCTTCGGAAAGAAGGTATTCAACCGACAGAAGATGTACAAGTATCTCCCTGCAGATGTCTATGAGAAACTGGTAGACGTCATTGACAATGGAGCACGTCTCGACCGTAACATCGCCAACGCCGTAGCCAAAGGCATCAAGCAGTGGGCTGACGAGAATGGTGTAACCCACTACACCCACTGGTTCCAGCCATTGACAGAAGGTACTGCCGAGAAGCACGATGCCTTCATCGAGCATGATGGCAAGGGTGGTATGATCGAGGAATTTTCAGGCAAGTTGCTCGTTCAGCAGGAGCCTGATGCATCATCTTTCCCATCTGGCGGTATCCGCTCTACCTTCGAGGCTCGCGGTTATTCAGCATGGGATCCAACATCTCCTGTATTTATCATCGACGATACACTCTGTATCCCTACCGTCTTCATCTCTTACACAGGTGAGGCACTCGACTATAAAGCTCCATTGCTCCGTTCATTGCACGCTGTAAACGTAGCAGCAACAGAGGTTTGCCACTACTTCAACCCAGATGTCAAGAAAGTTATTTCCAATCTCGGTTGGGAGCAGGAGTACTTCCTGGTAGATGAAAGTTTGTATGCAGCACGTCCTGACCTGATGCTGACAGGTCGCACCCTGATGGGTCACGATTCTGCCAAGAACCAGCAGATGGACGACCACTACTTCGGCGCCATCCCAGAGCGTGTTCAGGCGTTCATGAAGGATTTGGAAATCCAGGCTCTTGAACTCGGTATTCCTTGCAAGACCCGTCACAACGAGGTAGCACCAAACCAGTTTGAGTTGGCACCTATCTTCGAGGAGACCAACCTTGCCGTTGACCACAACATGCTCCTGATGAGCTTGATGAAGAAGGTAGCTCGCCATCACGGTTTCCGCGTACTTCTCCATGAGAAGCCATTCGCAGGCATCAACGGTTCCGGTAAGCACAACAACTGGAGTCTCGCTACAGATACAGGCATTCTGCTTCATGGTCCTGGCAAGACACCAGAGGATAACCTCCGTTTCGTAGTCTTCATCACAGAGACTTTGATGGGTGTATACAAGCACAACGGTTTGCTCAAGGCATCTATCATGAGTGCAACCAATGCGCATCGTCTGGGCGCCAACGAGGCACCTCCAGCAATCATTTCTTCATTCCTCGGCAAGCAGCTGACCGACCTTCTCGAGCACATTGAGAAAGCCGACAAGAAGGATCTCTTCACCGTAGCTGGCAAGCAGGGCATGAAGTTGGATATCCCTGAGATTCCAGAGTTGATGATTGATAACACCGACCGTAACCGTACTTCTCCATTCGCCTTCACCGGCAACCGTTTCGAGTTCCGTGCCGTAGGTTCTGAGGCTAACTGTGCATCAGCAATGATTGTATTGAACACAGCCGTAGCTGAGGCTTTGACCGACTTCAAGAAGCGTGTGGATGAGTTGATTGCCAAGGGTGAGGACAAGACATCTGCCATCATCGATATCGTTCGTCAGGATTTGAAGACCTGCAAGCCAATCCGTTTCGACGGCAATGGTTACTCAGATGAGTGGGTAGAGGAAGCAGCTAAGCGTGGTCTGGACTGCGAGAAGAGCTGTCCAAAGATTTTCGAGCGTTATCTCGACCCTGCGTCTATCAAGATGTTCGAGGATATGGGTGTTATGAAGAAGAACGAGTTGGAAGCTCGTAACGAGGTGAAATGGGAGACCTACACCAAGAAGATTCAGATTGAGGCTCGTGTAATGGGCGACTTGAGCATGAACCACATCATCCCAGTGGCTACTCACTATCAGAGTCAGTTGGCAAAGAATGTGGAGAACATGATTGACATCTTCGGTGCCGAGGAAGGCAAGAAGTTGACTGCCCGCAACATCAATATCATCAAGAAGATTGCCGAGCGCACTCAGATCATCGAGACCGGTGTTGAGGAGTTGGTAAATGCCCGCAAGGTAGCCAACAAGATTGAGAACGAGCACGATAAGGCGATAGCTTATCATGACACAGTAGCTCCAAAGATGGAGGAGATCCGTTATCAGATTGATAAGTTGGAGTTGACTGTAGCCGATGAGCTCTGGACATTGCCTAAGTATCGTGAACTCCTGTTCATCCGCTAATCAGCAATGTCTTCCAACACAAGACATATTTCTGACAGATAATAACACAAAGCTCTAGTAAGAGCTACTCTTCATCAGATATAACAATTGAACGATCAATCTATTTCTTTTATTGGTTGTTTAAGTTTGCGCGGAGTGTGGTTGTGAAATCACGCTCCGCTTTTTTGTTTCCTGATATAAACAAAAAACAGACCGACATGAACGCTTGTTCACATCGGCCTGTTTACTCTTTTACTTTTTTACCTTTTTACCCTTTTACTTTTTTACCCTTTTACCTTTAAAAGATTGATTGTCTGTGTTTTTCCCGTGATGTCTGTTACCACGGCGATTCCATTGTCACGAATCTCCACCTTCTCATATTTGGCATCAACAATCACTTTTCCTTTCAATGTCATAATGCCCCAATGTCTGGGAATCTCTTCAAAGGCGCAATAGGCACCAACAGGTTGCGCTATACTGCAGTAGAGGGGTGGCACGACAACTTTACCATCTACCTTCACGCCCCATTTCTTTCCTGCTTGATACAATTCCACATGTCCTGCTTCTGACTTCTCATGCAAAAGAAGCATCTCGTTTGCTTCCATTTCCTTTTTTTGTAACATCGCCTCATGATAGTATTTCTTGCCAAGGCGAGGCATCACAAAATTCAAATCTTCATTTTCATTCTTTGGATGATTGCATCCTATATAAGTCTTCTTCAAATTTGAATCCACCAGGTAGTAGTCCTCTTTGCTGTCCATGACAACGATACGTTCACCATACAGGACTGCACATAACCAATACACATGTTCGTAATCATTACGTAGGAAACATACATTCCTGCTCTCTTCATTGCTCATGCGCATCTTCCCTTCATCACCCTCACAATAGTACCATACCTGACAACCCGGAGCAGAAGGTCTGAATCTGAATATCATGTAGTACCCATAATTCAGAAAATCATATTGTGAAGGATGATAGGGCAGAGAAAAATCTTCTTGGGTTCGAGACATGAAGATGTCGTTATATTCTATAAACTCCCATCCTTTTATGTTGACAACATGGGGAGTTTCTGCTACGTTAGTGCCATCGTCGATGACAGCTTTTGCCAACAGGTCATAATAGCATTTCGCCTTTCTGCGAGGCCGGTAGAACAGGATGTTGCCATCCAACAGCTTCATGTCATAGTAATCGCCTGGCTCCAGTACCTGTTCTCCTTGTCGGTTCACTACCGTCATCTTTCCATCAGGCAGCTTGATGATGGCAAACTCCCCTTTGCTAT
>UMKF01041867.1_pt1 | contig 24990 bp, 19 predicted proteins | sample 1966251 | NCBI WGS metagenome assembly UMKF01 (sample SAMEA4836171, study PRJEB28245) | human gut metagenome | biome: gut microbiome; material: fecal sample | place: Denmark | collected 2008
GCAGAGTGTACTGCTTGATACGTTGAATTTCATATTATTGTGGTTTTATCTTGTTTTTCTTGTCCTAATTTGTTGATGCACATAATCTTTAGCATCATCCAGAGGTCATGTTTCACCGTTGCTGTACGGCGCCACCATGTAGCATACAAAGTTATGAATTGTTTTGTAACTAGAGTAAAAAAACGTTTTAAAATTAGTTTTGTCAGATTGAAAGTTGTACTTTCGCAGTCAAAATAAATTTATTATGGAATTAGCAGGAAAGATAATAGCAGTGCTCGAGCCAAAGAGCGGAATATCCAAGGCGACAGGTAATGAATGGAAAACTCAGGATTATGTCCTTGAGACCCACGAGCAGTATCCGCGCCGCATGTGCTTCAACGTGTTCGGTGCAGACAAAATTGCACAGATGAACATTCAGGTTGGCGAAGAACTCAATGTTTTCTTCGATATAGATGCACATGAATACCAGGGACGTTGGTTCAACAACATACGTGCGTGGAAAGTTGACAGAGTACAAAGCGGTGCACCTGCACCACAGGCTCCAATACAGCCTCCTTTCCCAGAGGCGGCGCCTTCAGCACCGGCAGATTTCTCTTCTACAGATCCTGCCGACGATCTTCCTTTCTGATTGTATCCGTTGCGAGATTTTTCGTCATACGATATCTTATACAACTGCATCTCCGCAGAGCTTCATTATGCGAGCTCATACGGAGATGCAGTTTTTTGTTTTGCTCTATTTGTGGCTTAGGTGCATCCCTGTGATAGCATTTTTATATCAAAAGCCCCGCATGCGTGGACTAATATATGTCTGGCATGCGGGGCTTTGTTGTATAGATTTTTGTCTTCAAATCTTTTTATCAGCTGTTCATTGTCAGGAGGAATTCCTCGTTGTTCTTTGTCTTGTCGAGTCTGTCTTTCACGAGAGTCATAGCCTCCATAGGAGTCATATCTGCAATATGCTTGCGCAGAACCCACATTCTGTTCAGAGTCAACTGATCCTGAAGCAGGTCGTCGCGTCGTGTGCTCGAAGCATTTATGTTTACAGCAGGGAATACACGCTTGTTTGCCAGTGAGCGGTCCAACTGGAGTTCCATGTTTCCTGTACCCTTGAACTCTTCGAATATCACTTCGTCCATCTTGCTTCCGGTGTCAATAAGTGCAGTTGCTATTATTGTGAGCGAACCGCCGCCTTCAATATTTCTGGCAGCACCGAAGAAACGTTTAGGCTTGTGCAGGGCATTTGCGTCAACACCACCCGACAACACTTTACCTGATGCTGGGCTCACTGTGTTGTATGCACGTGCAAGACGTGTAATTGAGTCGAGGAATATTACTACGTCGTGTCCGCATTCAACCATGCGCTTTGCCTTTTCAAGAACGATTCCTGCAATCTTCACGTGATTTTCTGCAGGAGCATCGAATGTTGAAGCAATCACTTCTGCATTCACCGTTCTAGCCATATCCGTAACTTCCTCAGGACGTTCGTCAATGAGGAGCATTATCAGGTAAGCCTCCGGATGATTGGTTGCAATAGCGTTCGCAATGTCCTTCATCAATATTGTCTTACCGGTCTTTGGCTGTGCCACGATCAGTGCACGCTGTCCTTTTCCTATAGGTGAGAACAGGTCTACCACTCTGGCCGACATGTTGTCGTTTATACCTTTGCAGAGAGTGAATTTTTCGTCAGGGAAGAGTGGGGTGAGGTATTCAAACGGAACTCTGTCTCTTACAATTGAAGGATCGCATCCGTTGATTTTGTTTACTTTCACGAGCGGGAAGAATTTTTCACCTTCCTTCGGAGGACGAATTGTTCCTTCAACCACGTCGCCAGTCTTCAGACCGAAATGCTTAACCTGCGACTGGCTTACGTATATGTCGTCAGGCGAAGGCATATAGTTGTAGTCAGAACTTCTCAGGAATCCGTAACCATCCATGATTTCCAATACACCCGAACCTGTAAGAATGTCGCTGAAGTCGTATGCCTTTTCTTTCTGGAATCTGTCCTGCTGCAGCATGTTCATCTGCATGTCCTCGTCCTCGTCAGCACTGCGGTCGTCTGTTTTGTTGAAGAGCGAGAGTGATGAAGAACCGGCGATTTCTTCGTTCGGAATGTCTTCAAGAATTATGAAGTCTGATCCGTCGTCGAAGACATCTCCTCCAAGCGGAGCCTTGTTTGTGAGCAATTCTTTTGGATGTTCGTTTATCTGATTTGCGAAAACCTCTTCAGGAACCATGCTTGTCTGTTCTTCAGTGTTTTCGTCTTTATTTTCAGGTTCTTGTGCCTCTGTTGTTCCTTCTGGCAGATTGTCTGTATTTACCCCAATGTTTTCAGTGTTTTCAGCTTCTTCTTTTTCAGCATTTTCCATTCTGGCCTTTTCCTCTGCCGCCTCTCTTTCCAGAGTTTTCTTGTTTTTTGTGCCCGGCTTGCGTCCTCTCTTCTTTGGAGCTTGTTCTTCCTCTTTTGGAGCTTCTTCCTTTTCGGTTTCGTTGTCTTCGAAGCTTGATTTGAACAATGACGGTGCGTCGAGCGACATCATCATTTTATCTATATCTTCGCTGTCTGAGAATATTGGATCTTCTCTGACAACTTTCATCGGTTTGTCTATTTTTTGTGCCTCCATCTGGTTGGCTGTATACACCCTGTCTACGTTTTTAAGGCTAATGCGTGAACGTTTGTGGACAGGCTTTTCTGCCCCCTTCGATGTGGCGTATGCCATGGCCTGTTCGTCCAATATCTTGAATATCAGCTCGTTTTTGTCCTGTGAGCCTCCGTCAGCGATGCCCAATTCTTCAGCTATTTTCTGAAGCTCAGGCATTTCTTTCTCATTAAGCTGGTTTTTAGTGTACATAGAATATTATTTAGTATTGCACAAAGACATATATGTTTGAAATGAACACTGTCATAAAGGGTAGTGTGTTCAGTTCATAAAGTCTTTTGTGGAATATTTGTTTACTTGAATTGTATTCGGTGGAAAAATAACAGTTCAGACATGTGCTGTCTGAATTCTGCGCAAAAATAATAATTATAATTTATTTTCTTGTTATCGTATTTGAAAAAACTGATTGGCAGGTATGTATTTTTTTGACATATCTGCGTTTCTTTTCATAGTTTGAGTTTTCTTGATTCTGTATTTTTCCGGTTTTATTCTCCGATGACAGTTGCGACGATTTTTCGTGCACCCCCATATTCGCGGAATTCACACAAATATATACCCTGCCAGGTACCCAGATTGATGCGTCCCTCTGTGATAGGCAGTGTAATCGAAAGTCCTGTCAGTATGCTTTTGGCATGTGCCGGCATATCGTCGTCTCCCTCTAGCGTGTGTCTATAGAACGGTTCGCGTTCCTTTACAAGTTTGTCGAATATGTTTTTCAGGTCTGCTCTCACGTCCGGATCGGCATTCTCGTTCACTGTCAGCGCCGCACTTGTGTGCTTTATGAAAAGGTGCAGAATACCGGTCTTTGGCAGTTCCGGCAGTTTTGAACTGATTTCGCCGGTCACCAGGTGAATGCCCTGGGTTCTCGGCGATAATGAAAATTCTGTCTGTCTTACCATATTGTATTTATATGATATTGTTTAATTCACTCTTCGTTCTGAGTCACGTTTTCTCCTTTTTTCAGACTTCTGTTTATTTCGTCTATATAGTCCAGTATTTCATCTCGTCCGGCCTTTGTTTCAGAGCTGGTGATGAAATATCTCGGCAGTTCCTCCCACTGTTCCTTTATAGTGTCCAGATATTTGTCTACAGCCTGCTTCTGCTTGCTGAATGTCAGCTTGTCGGCCTTTGTGAAGACAATGACGAACGGCACACCGTTCTCTCCAAGAAATTCCATGAAGTCGAGGTCTTTCTTCTGAGGTTCGTGTCTGATGTCAATCAGCACGAAAAGACATGTCATCTGCATTCGGTCGAGCACATAGTGGTTTATCAGGTTTGCCAGCTTGTCCATTTCCCTCTTGCCTCTCTGTGCAAATCCGTATCCTGGCAAGTCCACCAGAAACCATGAGTCGTTTATCAGGAAGTGGTTTATGAGCATTGTCTTTCCCGGCGTCGATGATGTCATTGCCAGCTTGTTCCTTCCTGTGAGCATATTTATCAGGCTCGACTTTCCCACGTTCGAACGTCCGATGAAAGCATATTCTGGAATATCTGTTTTCGGACACATATCGGCTCTCGGACTGCTCGTCTTGAATTCAGCTGTCTTTATTATCATTGTCATATCAGTATTGTTTCGTTATTCATTCTTTTTCTCACTCATTCTTATTTTCCTATGCCAGTTCGCTCAGTTCCAGCCACCTCATCGACTTTTCATCAAGCTCGTCGTTCAGTTTCGGCAGTCTTACCGACAGTTCTGTTATTCTGTCCACATCGCACGTTCCGCCGTTTAGCTCGTTTTCTATAGACTGTTTTTCTGCTTCCAGAGCATCTATGTCTTTTTCGAGCTGAGCCATTTCTGTCTTTTCCTTATATGTCAGTTTTCTTTTCGAGTCGTCTCTGGTTTTCTGTGGTTGAGGTTTCTGGCTGTTCTTCTTGGCCGTATCGCTGTCAGTCGGCTTGTCGGCCAGGCTCTTCCACTCCCTGTATTGAGTGTAGTTGCCCGGGAAGTCGCGTATGCTGCCTTCGCCTTCAAACACCAGCAGATGGTCCACCACCTTGTCCATGAAATATCTGTCGTGGCTTACGATTATCACACAGCCCTTGAAATTCATCAGATATTCTTCAAGAATCTGCAGTGTTACGATGTCCAAGTCATTCGTCGGCTCGTCCAGCACAAGGAAATTAGGATTTCGCATAAGTACCGTACACAAGTACAGCCTGCGTCTTTCTCCTCCGCTCAGCTTGTATATGTAGCTGTATTGTTCTTCCGGCTCGAACAGAAAGTGCTGCAGGAATTGTCCAGCACTCAGTTTCTCCCCGTTGCCCATATCCACATATTCGGCAATCTCTCTCACAGCATCAATGACTTTCATGTCGTTGTTGAACTTCATGCCTTCCTGCGAATAGTAGCCGAATTTCACCGTCGTACCAATGTCGAATGTTCCGCTGTCCACCGGCTCCAGTCCGAGCAGCATTTTTATGAATGTCGATTTGCCAGTACCGTTGTTGCCTATGATGCCCAGCTTTTCATATCGCGAGAAATTGTAGCTGAAATCCTTCAGTATGCATTTGTTTCCGAATGCCTTGCACACATCCTTTGCTTCAAAAATCTTGCTTCCGATGTATGTGGCATTCATGCCCAGACGTACCTGGTTTTCGCTTATTCTCTGCTTTGCCGCTTTTTCAAGTTCATAGAATGCTTCTTCTCTGTAGCGGGCATTGTGGCCTCGTGCCTGAGGCATCCTTCTCATCCATTCCAGCTCTGTTCTGTACAGGTTGTTCGCCTTCTGTATGGCTGCTTTCGTGTTCTCGATTCTTTCCTCCCTCTTCTCCAGATAGTAGCTGTAGTTGCCTTCATACGAATATATCGTAGAGTCGTCCATCTCGATTATCGAGTTGCATACCCTGTCGAGGAAGTACCTGTCGTGCGTCACCATGAGCAGGCTCATAGGCGTACGTTTCAGATATTTTTCCAGCCATTCAATCATGTCCAGATCCAGATGGTTTGTCGGCTCGTCCAGAATCAGCAGGTCTGGCTCTGTGATGATGGCGTTTGCCAGTGCGATACGTTTCACCTGTCCTCCGGACATGTGGCCTATCTTCTGGTTGAAATCATTGATTTTCAGCTGCGACAGAATCTGTTTTGCACTCTGCTCGTAGTCCCATGCCTTCAGGTGGTCCATTCTGGTCAGTATGCTGTCCAGTTCCGGATTGCCTTCCGTCTCCATGCATTTCTCGTATTCGCGTATCAGTTCTGTGATTTCGTTTCCGTGCCAGAAACAGGCCTCCAGCACAGTCAAATCCTCCGGATAGTGGGGAGTCTGTTCCAGATAGCTGATTTTCAGGTCGCGTCTGAATATGATGTCTCCGCCGTCGTATCCGTCCTTGCCGGCAATAATTGACAGCAATGTCGATTTGCCCGTTCCGTTTTTGGCAATGATACCGATGTGTTCACGTTCGCCGACGGTGAATGAGATATTTTCAAACAGAACCCTCTCACCGATACGTTTGGTCAGATTCTGTACTTCTAGATATGGATTAGCTGTTGGCATAAGCTCTTATTCTGTCTGTTTTATTGAGATTGTTCCTCATGTGCAGACCGTATTTGTGCCTTTGATGCGGTCGTTGTTGGTGAAGTCTGCACATCGGATAGGGTTGTACATCCATGTTCCTATGGCCGATTATTCCACAGACCCTTTATATTTTATTTATTGTACGGAAAATGGATTACGCTAACGAAGATACATTTTTTGTTTGTTTCGTGCAAGAAGTCGTTCAACTTTTGCATCTCTCTGCTTCCTTTTGCTTGTGTCCTGTCAACCAGAGTCCTGCAAAAGTAAGCATGCCGTTGAGCATCAGAAGTTCATAGCCGAATTTGTAGCCGGTTGCAGTTGCAGTTATGTAGTCGGTTACGTAGCATACCAGCGGCGAAGCCACAGCTATGTATGGCACAGCTTTGTCCGATGCCGTGCGCTTTGTGAATATTCCGAATGCGAACAGTCCCAAAAGCGGGCCGTAAGTGTATCCGGCAAGAATGAATATGGCGTCAATCACGCTTGTGCTGTTGAGAGCTTTGAAGCTGAGGATGAAAATAACAAATATGGCCATCATTCCTACGTGCACGATTTTTCTCGTCCTTTCCGGGTTCTTTGAGAAGCGGCCGCCGCTGTTTTCTATCTCCAGTATGTCCACGCAGAAGCTTGTGGTCAGAGCTGTCATGGCGGAGTCGGCACTTGAGAATGCCGCGGCTATTACTCCGATGGTAAACAGCACTATGGCCGTTTGTCCCATGTGTCCGTTGGCAATGAATTCGGGCAGTATGTCGTCGCTCTTTTCAGGGAGCGGTATTCCAGCCTTGGCGTAGAGCATAAGCATGAGTATACCCAATGAGAGAAACAGAAAGTTCACCGGCACGAACATCACTCCGTACGTGCACATGTCCTTCTGTGCATCCTGCAGATTGCGGCATGTCAGGTTCTTCTGCATCATGTCCTGGTCGAGTCCGGTCATGACGATTACAATGAAAATTCCGCTCAGAAACTGCTTCCAGAAGTTTTGCTTCGAGCCCCAGTCTCCGAACTCGAACATCCTGCTGTGCGGGTCGTTCCACACCGTGTGCCATGCTTCAGCCGGACTCAGTTCGAGCATCGACATAGCCTTGACGAGTATCAGCACCAGTGCCGCAATCATGCATAGCGTCTGCAGCGTGTCGGTCCATACCAGCGAGCGTATTCCGCCCTTCCGCGTGTAGAGCCATATCAGCACCAGCGTAGCAATCACCGTTGCGGTATATGGAATGTGCAGGTCGTCAAACACGTAGTTCTGGAGAATTATGCATACCAGATAGAGACGTGCGGCCGCACCTGCAAATTTCGACAGCAGGAAAAACGACGCTCCGGTCTTGTAGCTCGTCTTGCCGAAGCGTTTGTCAAGATAAGTATATATGGATGTCAGTCCGTAGCGGTAGTATATCGGCAACAGAATGAATGCCACGGCCGCATATCCGAATATGTAGCCTATGCACATCTGCATGTACGTCATATCGGTCTTGCTGGCCATTCCCAGAACACTGATGAAGGTCACGCCGGAGAGCGATGCACCAATCATTCCGAAAGCCACCAGATACCACGGCGACTGCCTGTTGCCTCTGAAGAAGGCATCGTTGCCCTCTCTTCCCACTGCTTGCGAAATTGCAAGCAGTATGCCGAAATACACGGCTATGGTCAGCAGGATTGTCATTTGGCAGAAACAATCTTGTCAAGTTTCTTTGCCAGTTCTTCGCATGTCACGGCCGAACCGCATATCTTGCCGTCAGGGTCTACAATGTATAGTGTCGGAATCCACTTCAGTTCGTAGCTTTCTGAAATCGGATTTGCTTTCCATGGCTGAAGCGTCGAAATCTGAAGCCATGCGAACTGCTCCTTTCTCAGACAGCTTTTCCATGACTCAGCCTTGTGGTCGAACGATACGCTCACAAATTCCACACCCTTCGGATGGTATGTAGCATACAGGGATTTGACGGCTGGGAATTCGCGTCGGCAGTCGCCGCACCATGAGGCCCAAAAGTCTACTACAACATATTTGCCTCTGAAGTCTGACAGATGATGCTCTTTGCCCAATGTGTCGCATGCAGTTATTTCAGGAGCTTCGGTGCCGTTTTTCAGTGTAGGCTTGTTCTGTGCACATACTTTTTCCAGTGGCATGACCATGCATATTGCCGATATGGCAATGCAGAAAATAAGATTTTTGAGTTTCATATTCTTGTCGATGTTTTGATATTGTGTTTGCCTGGCAGTCTGTTATCTGTGTCTGCCGAGCGTGCAAAAATACTCTTTTTTTACGAATGCCGTCGTCGCTCCTTGCGCAAAAGCGCAGGACACCCTGCACAAGACCGCTTCATTTTTTCTTTGTATGAAGCTTTTTTGTGCAGGGTGTCTTCTACGTTTGGCGCAATTGTGCCGTGCGCCTATGTTTTTGTCTTGCTTATTTGCCTACAGTCAAGTCATCTGTTTCAAAAGTGCACATCATGTTTCCTTTGTTCTTTTTGAGTGTACCTGTTCGTCCGCTCAATTCAACAGAGCCGGCGCCAGACATTGATACAGACGTGTTGTCGCAGTCTATCTTCATATCTGTATTTCCTGCGCCGCTTATTTTAATGTCCAAGTTCTTGCATTTCACATTGCCGTTGATGTTTCCTGCGCCACTTATTCCCATATATATATTTTCTGCACATACTATTTCTCCAGCTTTGATGTTTCCAGCTCCGCTGATATGCATTGTTACGTCCTTGTCGCATTTAATGTTGTCGGCTTTGATTTCTCCAGCACCGCTGATATCTATTTCCATACCGTCGTTCGTGAGTTCTACGTTGCCTAAGGTTATGTCTCCGGCACCGCTGCAACTGATGTTGTTGATGGCTGGTGAGGTTACGGTAATGCTGATTTTAGGAACATTGTTTGTGAACTTCTTCTGCTGTACACTTAGGGTGCTTCCCTCCACTTTTATGTTGTAAAGATCAAACGCCTTTTCGTTTGTTTCCATCTTCACACTGGTCTTGCTGTCCTGTATGTATACAATATTTGCACATCCGCCGATGTCGAGTCCTGTAATATTGTCGGCTTTCAGTTCTTTCGATATAATTTCTCCGTATTTTTCAACATTTTTGCTTGGATTGCTTGTGTCTGCTGCCAATATCATACCGGCCAAGCTTGCTCCTCCATTGCATGATGATGCCACCGTGCTTGCTATAAACATCAATATAGCACTTGCTGAAATAAATATTCTTTTCATAATCCTTCAAGTCTTAATTGTTTTTGTTTTTTTTGAAACCATCGTACAAGTCTCTGATTTCGTCAATTGTGATGCCCAGTGTGTCCATCTTTCTGAACAATTCCGGCAGGTCGTTTTTCATAAACTCCTGTTTGCGCATCTTCTCTATTTTTTCTTTTGCTCCTGCACAGACGAAATATCCCAGTCCGCGCTTCGTGAATATTATTTCCTGTTGCTGAAGCCAGTCGTATGACCGCATGACTGTATTGGAGTTTACCTCCATCGTCGATGCGTATTCGCGTACCGAAGGTATGCGCTCCTCTTCGGCGTAGGTGCCAAGGAGAATTTCGTCGCAAATGCTTTCGGCAATTTGCAGGTAAATTGCTTTATTCTCTTTGAAGTTCATGTCAAATCCTGGTTTCTTGAGTATGTTTATTGTAATGTCTTTATCTGTTCCATTTGCTTGTAACCTGTGCACGGGTATAGTTCCTGTATGAAGCCCACCACAGCACACCGCTCAGAATAAGCACAAGGACTGAACCTATATTCAGCAGTGTTGGCATTGTTTCGAGCAATGTTTCCGGATCTATATCGTTTACCCTTTCGGCCTGATCCATTGCGATTACAACGAACGCTACTCCCAGAATGAATTGCAGTATGTACAATACAATAAGAGTGAACAGAATGTTGAACTTATATTTCAGAGAGTTTCCGAATGCATATACAGTGAATGAAAGTATTGTTCCCGTGATGCTGAGTAGAACTATACTGTTTCTTATTCTGTCTGGAATGGTGCTGAATGCTGCAGTTGAGAAATCTGCTGCATTGCTGTGAAGCAGTATGGCGTTTTGGATGTAGCTGTAGGTGATGGAGTGTACATTTTCAGCACCGAAAAGCAGAGTTGACAGCAGGGCGTTGATACCGTCGCATACCACAATGCTTGCAAAGCAGAGCACATACATGCCGACAATCATAAGCAGTGTGTGCCACAAGAATTTCTCCAGATTCGTTGCCGGCAGTGTGAGCGACGAAATTCGTCCCTGCTTGTTGCGAAGGTTGTGGAGCAGACATCCTGCCGACACGCACATGATGATTCCGATGGCGTATGCAATGACCATTGCAGTGCCGCCGACTGTGCTGAATTCATCGCTTGGATTTCCCTGCGTCATCAGTATCCAGCGGAAGAACAGACCGAAAAGAGTGATGGCCAGTATTGTACCGCTGACAACAAAGGCAAAGTTTCTGTAGAATGACTTGTTGATGGTGAGGTCCCATCGTGCTACGTTCTTGAAACGTGTTATATTGAAATTGTTCATATCGGTTCTTTAAATTTTTCTGTTGAAGATTACTTTACATGCGCTGTTCTTATTTGTTCTCGCTTCCGTATATGGCATCGTTGATGCGCTTGCTGTCTGTGAGAAGAGCATTGAAGAGCAGTTCCAGATTGATAGGCGTTTCCATCGAGCCGTCGTTTGCGATGATGGCGCTTATGCCGTGTACGTCCTGCTCAGAATATATGATTTCCGGACATTGCTCGCCTTTCTCTATCTGTACGAACGACAGATGTTCCGAAACCTTGCCGGTTGAGGCGTTGAGCAGTATCTTGTCGCTTTCGATTACTGTAAGATGATCGAGCAGATTCTCCACGTCGCGCACCTGATGTGTCGAGATTATGATGGTTTTGTCATCGCTCATTCCTTTTGCTACAACCTTTCTGAACTGCGATTTCGACGGGATGTCGAGTCCGTTGGTCGGTTCGTCCATTACCAGCAGCTTTGTGTTTGTGGCAAGGGCAATACACATGTACACCTTCTTTTTCTGTCCCATAGACAAGGCACCGAGATTCACGTCGTTTGTCATGTTGAAGCCTTCGAGGCATTCTTTGAGCAGTTCCTCACTGAAGTTCGGATAGAACGGACGTATGGAACTTATATATTTTTTCAGCGATACGCTCGGAAGGTTGTATTCTTCGGGCACGATGAACATGTCTCCAAGTGTTTCCGGACGGCGCAGTCTTGTGTCGATGCCGTTGAATGTCACAGAGCCGACCTGCGGACGAAGCAGTCCCATGATGAGATAGAGCAGGGTGGACTTGCCGGTTCCGTTCTTTCCCAAAAGTCCGTATATCCCGCCTTCATTGAATTCCAGCGTGAAATTCTTGAATACATTGTGGTATTTGTTGTACCCGTATGTTACGTTGTTTATTGTCAGCATAATATTTTAAGTTTTATATAACTGTTTTCTTTGTTTCGGTCCGACAATTTCTTGCCGGGTTGTAATGAATGTTTTTGCCTGCATCTGATTTTCTGTGCGCGCATATCCTATACCTTATTATATTATATATAGGAATATAAGATCCACCACTATCTCTGGTAAACGCACTTGTCAGTTCAATTATTGTAGATTTTGAGCGATTTTGCATTTATCTTGGCTTTGTTCGAACTCTTGAACTTCTTTGTGCTTCCATCGAGGTTGACGTTTCCGTTTCCGGAATTCTCAGCATTCACCTTGTTGCAACTTACCGACGCATTGACACTTCCGTTTCCTGTGTTCTCTATGTTGATATCTGTTACGCTGCATTCGATGTTCATTTTTGCCAGTCCGCTGTTTTCTGCATTGAGAGTGTTGCAGAGAATCTTTATTGTCGACATGCCGTTTCCTGTTTCCTCAATATCGGCTGTTTCGGCCTGCATTGTTGCCGTGAGCGATGAATTGCCCTCTTTGCCCATTTCAGCCCTGTCGCATCTGACAGAGTCAAGGTTAAGCATGCTGTTGCCTTCCATATCAACTTTCAGCGTGTGGCATCCCAATCCTTCTATAGTTGTGTTGGCATTGTCGGAGCATTCTATTTCCAGTGCGTTGCAGCAAAGCTTCTTTGTTGTAAATGAACAGTTGTCTTCAATTTCCAGTTTCATCAGTGTAGGACCGCACACGTTAACTGTGGCTGATTTTGATGGTTTGCCATTGTCGCTGATTGTCAGTATCCCGTTCACTACGTCGCATTTCACTGCTCCGTTCTGTCCTTCTGCCTCGACAATGTCCACTGAGTATGTGGCCGACTGTGTGAAGTTCACTTTCACATTGCCCACGGTCTTCAATGCATTGAATGCTTCAACGCTGCGTGCTGAATTGTCCACTGTTGCAATTCCTTCTTCTGTATTCTTGACTCCGAAGCTGGAGGCATAAACATGATTGTTTACAACTGATGTTGCCAGCAATACCGATAAAGCAATAATGTGTTTCATAATCGTATTCTTTAAATGGTTCTTAATTATTCTAGTTTGTTAGTTTTATAGTGTCCTAGTTGAATAGAACACTGCAAATGTATTGGCCTTGAGTTATATTTGCAATAGCTGATTCATGATTTAACATTTAATTAACATTTCTCGCAATCCAACACCCTAATGTGTATTTACTTATAGAACGTTCTCTTGTCCCCGAAAGTTCTTCATTTACCCGATTATTTTAGTCTGTAGTGCAGACCGTTATATCCATCGTGTAATATTCTGCGAGCGCCCGTAGTCAAAATTCCGAGCCCTCGTAAATTTCATCGCGAGCGCTCGCAACATAAATCGTGAGGGCTCACAAAATAAATTCTAAGGGCTCGTGGATTTCTTCATGAGCCTCTAGGTTTCGAGTGATTGTTATCTGTCTTGAACATTCCGTTTAATAGAAAAACGTTTTTAGAGCTCTATGCTGTGGAGTATATGAATTTAGAGGTGGAGAATATGCGGAAAGATTGGTTTTTTAAATTTAGGTTTGTCGAATATTGTTATCTTTGCGTATTATGCAATAATGTGTAAAGTGTGAAGGCAGATCTAAATGAATTTTATAGTTTGTTTTCTCAAAATTTAATAGCTATTCATTTGCGTTGTATAATTGCGTAAAAACGTAGCATAATTGAACTGCAGACTCTGACTAAGATTGCTTTTTTGTTAGGTGTTGAAGTTCGAGATTTAATTAATAAGAACGAAGATATACATGAGAATACCGAAGCAATTCAATAATATAACAGAACGTGTTATAGATGATTTAAAGCAGGTGTTGTCTTCAGGCAATAACCAAATATCTATAGCGGCGGCCAGTTTCTCAATCTATGCTTATGAAGTATTGAAAGAAGAACTGGAGAAGGTAGACTGTGTAAGATTTATTTTTACTTCACCTACATTTTATACGGACAAGTCCGAAAAGCAAAAAAGAGAATTCTATATACCAAAGCTGAATCGCGAAAGAAGCCTTTTCGGATCTGATTATGAAATAAGGCTTCGCAACCAGCTTACGCAGCGAGCTATTGCAAGAGAATGTGCAGACTGGATTCGCAGAAAAGCACAATTCAAAACAAATGTAACACACTGTTCTATGAACTCCTTTCTCAATGTTAGGAAAGGAGAAGGGACATATACCTATATGCCTTTTAATGAGTTTACAACCACAGAACTTGGGCTTGATAGAGGAAATAACATCTGCCCTATGGTTGTAGGTATTCCAGGATATAGTTCTACAGATATGTTTCTTAATAATTTTGCAGAGCTATGGAAAGATAAGGATAAATTTAAAGATGTTACAGAAAATGTCATAGAAAATATAGAGACTGTTTATAAGGAAAATGCTCCGGCTTTTATCTATTTCATTACGTTGTATAACATCTTCAATGAATTTTTAGAAGATATCAGTGAGGATGTATTGCCAAATGAAGCTACAGGATTCAAAAACAGTGTAATATGGAATAAACTTTATAATTTTCAGCGTGACGCCGCATTGGCTATAATTAACAAGCTAGAAAAATATAATGGATGTATTCTTGCAGATAGTGTGGGATTAGGTAAAACTTTTACTGCACTTGCCGTTATTAAATATTATGAAAACCGAAACCGAAATGTACTGGTCCTCTGCCCCAAAAAATTGAATGACAATTGGCAGACATTCCGTTCCAATTATAAGAATAATCCAGTATTGGCTGACCGTTTGCGCTATGACATTTTATTTCATTCAGACCTATCAAGGGACAAAGGTTCGAGTAATGGACTTGATTTGGAACGAGTAAACTGGGGAAATTATGATTTGATTGTAATAGATGAGAGCCATAATTTCCGCAATGGCGGACGTTTTGACAATGATGAAGACGATGATGACTTTAAGGAAAATCGTTATGCCAAGCTGATGAATAAAGTTATACGTAGTGGCGTAAAGACAAAAGTACTTATGCTTTCTGCTACACCTGTAAATAACCGTTTCAGTGATTTGAAAAATCAGTTGCAACTTGCGTATGAAGGAAAGGCAGAGAATATTAACGATTTGCTTGATACTGAAAAAAATATTGACGGCATTTTTAGGGATGCACAGACCGTGTATTCAAAGTGGTCAAAGTTGCCTCCTGAGAAGAGAACAACAGAGAAACTAGTAGATTCTTTGAGCTACGATTTCTTCCAGTTGCTTGATGCTGTAACTATAGCCAGAAGCCGTAGACATATTATCAAGTATTACAATACAAATGATGTAGGTAAATTTCCTACACGTTTGTCGCCTATTTCACGTAGACCTAAACTTACGGATTTGAATGATGCTGTCACTTTTGCGGATATAGCAGAATTGCTTAACAAATTGAATCTTTCCATATATACACCTTCGCTGTTTATTTTTGAAAGTGAAAAAGGCAATTATGGAATAGATTATGAAGGAGAGGGGCTTACAGTTGATGGCCGTGAAAAAGGCATTAGGAATTTGATGGCTATCAATCTGCTGAAACGTCTGGAAAGTAGTGTAAATTCTTTCCGTTTAACTCTGAAAAGAATACATGATTTTATAAAAGACTCTATTACGGCAATTGATAAATTCCAGGAGAGTGGTGCAGGAACAATAGATGTCACCGATTTTTCTGATGATTTTGATGCTGAAGATAACGAGAACGATCCTTTTGTGGGGCGTAAATCCAAAATCAATCTTCTAGACATGGATTATGTAAGTTGGAGACGTGATTTGAAATCTGACATGGAAGTACTGGAACAGCTTATCATGATGTTGAAAGATATTACTCCAAAGCATGATACAAAGTTGCAACAACTGGTCGCTGACTTGAAAAACAAGTTTGAACATCCAATCAACAGTGGCAATAAGAAAGTGCTTATATTTACAGCTTTTGCTGATACGGCAAACTATCTCTACGAGCAACTTTCCAGTAGGATTCTGAAAGACTGTGGACTGCATACAGCTCTGATAACAGGTAGTACAGAGGGTAAATGTACTTTGCCGAAACTAAAATGTACGTTCAATGATATACTAACATATTTTTCTCCTATATCAAAAGATAGGGATGCCATACATCCGAATGACACAAGAGAAATAGATGTACTGATTGCAACAGACTGTATCAGTGAAGGACAGAATTTACAAGACTGCGATTATCTGATTAATTATGACATACACTGGAATCCAGTACGTATTATTCAGCGTTTTGGCCGTATAGACCGTATCGGAAGCAAGAACGAAGTGATTCAGCTTGTTAATTACTGGCCTGATATGGAATTAGATGATTATATCAAGCTGAAAGGCCGTGTTGAAAGCCGAATGAAGGCAACTGTAATCACTAGCACTGGTGATGATAATCTTCTGTCTGCTAATGAAAAAGGCGATTTGGAATACCGTCGCAATCAGTTGAAGAAATTACAGAATGAAGTGGTAGATATTGAGGATATGGATACAGGTGTCAATATCATGGATTTGGGACTGAATGAATTTCGTCTGGATTTATTGGCTAATCTGAAAGAGCATCCAAATATGGATTTGACACCTTTTGGTATGTGTGCCGTAGTTTGTTCGTCAGAACTGGTAGAACCAGGCGTGATGTATGTGCTGAAGAATAAAAATAATGGTGTAAATATCGATCACTCGAATTTACTGCATCCGTTCTATATGGTTTATCTTTCGCATACTGGAACTGTTATCTGCGACCATCTGTCACCTAAAAAACTGCTTGACAAAATGCGTTATGCTTGTAAGGATAAGATAGAGCCTGATAAAGCGCTTTGTAAGCAGTTCAACAAAGAAACACGTGATGGAAAGAATATGCGTCACTACAGCGACCTGTTGCAATCGGCCATAAAGAGCATTATCACGGTGAAAGAAGAGAGTGATATAGACAGTCTTTTTTCTGTAGGTGAAACAAGTGCTTTGACCTATAACATTAAAGGACTGGATGATTTTGAATTGATTTGTTTTTTAGTTATAAAATAATATGCCTATAATAAACTCAAATACTTTGTTCCATTTTACTCCAAGTATGGCATCTATTAAAGGAATAATAAAAAATGGGGTACGTTTATCCTATTGTTATGAAGAATGCACAAAAAATTATGGATTTGCAGTTCCTATGATCTGTTTTTGTGATATTCCTTTATTAAGAACATTGGAACACCGAAAAAAGTACGGAAAATATATGGTAGGGTTTGATAAAAATTTTCTAATAAGTAACAACTTGGTATCCCTTAATCCAGTACATTATTTAAATTCTTTTTTTCTTAGAAATATTGGAGATGACTTTTTTGCAACTCAATTAGATCTTATAAATCATTCATATAATAATGAATTAGTTTTATATATAAAGAATAAAGGGTACATGCCTCTTCTTGAGAAATATGGACTTGAAAAGCTTATGCTTGCAGATGAAGAGTTGAATTATAAAAAAGATCAAATATCTATGGCCGTAAATAAATTAAGGTATTCATTGGCTTTTTCAAAATTATATTCATCTAATAGTAATAAGAAAAAAATAATAAACTATGATGAGCGAGAATGGCGATATATATCTGATTTTTATTCAGAAGATGGAAACTTTGCACCATGGATTCCCAAAATATCAAAAAAAGATTTTAATGACAGAAAAAATGATATGAACTCAAAGTTATGGAGTAATTCTAACGCTTACATTTGTTTTGGTTCAGGTGAAATTTGTAAAGCTGTTAAATTTATTGTAGTTAAAACAGAAAGACAAATTCCGTCAATGATAAAGTTTATTCGTACATCAAGTAAAATATTTGGTGCCGATAACCTTTCATCAGAACATAAGGATTTACTTATTAGTCGTATTACTTCATTTGAACTTATAGAAAAGAATTTTTAAGAAATGGATAATATACTGAACTTTCCATCTACAACAATTGTTAATAAAACGGTACCAAAAAATGCGTTTTATGGAAGAAGTAATGATTCTTCTTTGCGCGAATTTCTGACACGGGAGTTTGAAGGTATTGTCTGGCTGTATAAGCTGGCACCTGCTACACTCAATGTAGAGGATGGTGAATATGTGCATGAGATTGATGTGTTCTATTGCCGAATGAAAGAGGACCGGTATAGTATTAAGCCTTTTTGTACAATGGATGAATTGCTTCCACGGCATACGGTTTTCATTATTGAGTACGGCGGAAAGTTTGATTTACTGATGCATCATAAAGAAATGTCGGTTGTTCATGGAGAACAGAAATGGAAGTGTGGCATTAGCGAATTAAAACGTGATGTATATATTGATGCCAATACGCTAAATATATTAGGACAGTCTATGGATGCCGTTTATAATGGTCTGCTCAGTCAGATTTCAGGATTATCTGCATCTACAAAAGAGGAATATAAGGAACAGGTTGATTTACGCAAGCAGATAGAAAGTATTCAGAAACAGATTGTTTCTCTACAAAAAAGAATAAAAGCCGAGAAACAATTTAATAGACAAATGGAATTGAATACAGAAGTACGTCAACTTAGAAAAGAAATAACATTATTAACTGATAAATTAAATATGAACAATATATAATCATGAAACCCAATAAATTAGAATTGAGCTCGGTTGATGGAACGCAACTGAATTTGGAAGCTCTCTATCAGATAGCTCCATCCTGTTTTACGGAAGTAAAAGATGAAAAAACTGGAGAGTTACGTCATGTGGTAAATTTCAAGACTTTGCGTCAACTGCTTGGGGATAATACAGTGGAAGATGCGGACGAAATGTATCAGTTTACCTGGCCGGGAAAACAGGAAGCTCGTCGGGAAGCTGCTCGTCCTACTACAAAGACTTTGCGTCCTGTGGTAGAGGATAGTGTGGATTGGAATCATACACAGAATCTATATATTGAAGGTGATAATCTGGAGGTATTGAAGTTGCTTCAAAAATCCTATATGGGTAAGGTAAAGATGATTTATATTGACCCGCCTTACAATACTGGTAATGATTTTGTGTATGATGATGATTTTGCGATTTCACAAGATGATTATGATTTGTTTTCTGGAAATGTGGATGAATTAGGTAATCGTTATCGAAAGAATACAGAAACAAATGGGCGTTTCCATTCAGATTGGTGCTCAATGATATATCCACGATTAATAATAGCGCGCTCATTACTTACCGAATATGGAATTATTTTCATATCAATAGATGATAATGAACAAAGAAATTTAAAGAATATATGTGATGAAATTTTTGGTGAAAATAATTTTATAAGTCAAGTTATATGGGAGCGAGCGTTTGCACCTATTAATTTGAAGAAACATTTTTCATTAAGTCATGATTATATACTTTGTTATAGTAAGAATAAAGAAAAATGTACATGCTTAGGTTTAAGAAGGACTGAAGATTCTTTAAAAAGATATTCGAATCCAGACAATGACCCTAGAGGGGTATGGCAAAGTGATAATTCGACTGTAGGGCCTGCAATAAAGGAAAAAGTCTATGAATTAATACTTCCGAGCGGTAGGTCTATTCTTCCACCAAATGGGAGATGTTGGTTATATACCAAAGAAAGATTTCAAGAAATGATAAATGATAATCGAATTTGGTTTGGTAATAATGGAGATAATGTTCCTCGTGTTAAAAGGTTTTTATCTGAAGTAAAACAAGGGTTAACGCCAATGAGCATATGGAAACATTCAGAAGTTGGGCATTCGCAAGAAGCTTCACAAAAATTAAAAGAATTATTTGATGGAAAGGATCTCTTTGATTATCCAAAATCTGTTGGTTTAGTAAAACGATGTATTTCTTTGTATACTGAAAAAGATGATCTAATCCTTGATTTTTTTAGTGGCTCTTCTACAACAGCTCATGCAGTAATGCAACTAAATTCTGAAGATTGTGGTAATCGTAAATATATTATGGTTCAACTACCAGAGGAAACGCCTGAAGACAGTGAAGCTCGTAAAGTAGGCTATGCCACAATTCCAGAAATAGCCAAAGAACGTATCCGTCGCGCCGGAAAGAAAATAAAGGAAGAATCTCCATTGACAACACAAAATCTTGATACAGGTTTCCGTGTATTCCGTTTGGCGGACAGCAATTTTGAGGAAGTTAAGAAAGCTCCGGGAGAATACGACCAGTCACAACTTGATCTTTTCCTCAATAACGTAAAGAGTGACCGTACAGACCTCGATTTGTTGTTTGGTGCTATGCTAGGTTGGGGTGTACAGCTATCTTTGCCTATGACCAGTGAAGAAGTGGATGGAAAGATGGTTTATTCGGTTAATGATGGTGATTTGGTCGCTTGCTTTGCTGATGATATTACAGAAAATATCGTAAGAGCAATGGCTGATAAACAACCGTTGCGAGTATTGTTCCGTGACAGTTGCTTTACTCGTGATGATACAAAAATCAATGTGTTTGAAACCCTGAAACAGTTGCTCGACTGGAGCGAGGAAGAAGCAATGAAGAATATCAAGGTTATCTAAAGCTCTGGAGTATGGAAGAAAATAAAATCATCATCTATACCGCGGCGGACGGCCAGACTAAAATTGACGTCAGACTGGAGGATGAAACCTTGTGGCTTACTCAGGCACAGATGTGTGAATTGTATCAAACGAGCAAATCGAATGTGAGTGAGCATATCAAACATATCTTTGAGGAAGGAGAATTGGAGGAAAATTCAGTTGTTCGGAAATTCCGAACAACTGCTTCTGACGGAAAATCATATATGACATTGTTCTACAATCTTGATATGATTATTGCTCTTGGTTATCGTGTCAGATCTGTAATAGCGACCCGTTTCCGTCAATGGGCTACCCAACGGTTGAAAGAATACATGATTAAGGGTTTTGCTCTGGATGACGACAGGTTGAAAAAGCTGGGAGGCGGTGGTTATTGGAAAGAACTATTGGAGCGTATCCGTGATATCCGTGCAACGGAAAAGGTTTTTTACCGTCAGGTTTTAGAAATTTATGCTACAAGCATTGATTATGATCCCAGAGCTTCTGTGTCGCAGGAATTCTTTAAGAAAGTGCAGAACAAGATTCATTATGCAGTTCATGGCCATACAGCAGCCGAACTGATTGTTGAGCGTGCAGATGCAGAAAAGGATTTTATGGGGTTGCTGACATTCAAGGGCGCTCAGCCAACCTTGAATGAGGCAAAAACTGCAAAAAACTATTTGGATGAAAAAGAACTACGCGCAATGGGACAGCTGGTTTCTGGATATTTGGACTTTGCAGAACGTCAGGCCGAACGCGAACAACCCATGACAATGAACGATTGGGCTAATTATTTAGACAGAATCCTGACTATGTCAGGAGAACAGTTATTGCAGGGCTCCGGTAATGTGTCGCACACAGAGGCAATGGAACATGCCACAAACGAGTACCGTAAATACAAACAACGAACCATCAGTGACGTAGAACAAGATTATCTTGATTCTATCAGGATGTTGGACAACTTGAAAAAAAAGAAGAATCAGAATGAAACTGAAATATAAACATCAACGCTTTCAGGCTGACGCAGCCAAAAGTGTGACAGATATATTTACTGGTCAGCAATATTGTGACAGCGCCGATTTTTTGATAGATCAAGGTATACAGAAAAATATGTATTCTGTAACAGGTTTCGGTAATCAGAAATTGATGCTTGACAGGGATTCAATTACTGAGAACCTGAGACAAATTCAGATGAACTGGGGGCTTAAGCCTGTTGAATATTTGCAAGGGGATATTTCAAACCCGATGTTCACAATAGAAATGGAGACTGGTACCGGTAAGACGTATACATACATCAAGACGATGTATGAATTGAATAAATTGTATGGTTGGAATAAGTTCATCATAGTGGTACCAAGTATTGCTATTCGTGAAGGTGTGCAGAAAAGTTTTGAAACCATGCAGGAACACTTTGCCACAGAATACGGCAAGCGTATCCAGTTCTTTGTCTATAATTCCAAGCAACTTTCCAAGATTGATAGTTTTGCAAGCGATAGCGGACTGCACGTGATGATTATCAATACGCAGGCATTCAATACTTCCATGAATGAGGATAAGAACCAGGAAGGACGCAGCGGTGACGCAGCGGCACGTATTATATTCTCCAGACGTGATGAATTCGGCAGTCGCAAACCTATTGATATATTGGCTCAGACAAATCCTATTATGATTATTGACGAGCCGCAAAGTGTATTGGGGGCCAAGAAGGATAATGCAACAAGAAAAGGTATTGCAAAGTTTCACCCGTTGTTCACCTTGCTGTATAGTGCAACTCATAGAAAAGACGATGTGTACAATATGGTGTACAGACTTGATGCGATGGATGCCTATAACCGGAAATTAGTGAAGAAAATTGAAGTGAAAGGTATTTCGCAATTAGGCTCAACAGCTACAAATGGTTTTGTCTATCTGGATGAAATTGTAATAGGAAAAGGTAATCCGCAAGCCCGCATTTCGTTCGATGTTAAAACGGCAAATGGTTTCAAGCAAACGACTCGACTAGTTGGAGAAGGGTTTAACCTTTTTGAACAAAGTGGTGAATTGGCTGAATATGATAATCATTTCATTGTTGAACGCATTGACGGAATAGACGGCTCTATTCGTTTCCTTAACGGCATAACTCTTTATGAGGGTGATGCTATCGGAAAAGTTAATGAGGATATGTTACGCAGAATTCAGATTCGCGAAACTATTCGTACTCATATTGAAAGAGAAAGGGAACTGTTTTCAAAAGGAATCAAAGTGCTTTCACTATTCTTTATTGACCATGTAAACAGCTACCGCATTTATGACAAAGATGGTACCAGTAACGGTAAATTCGCAGATATGTTCGAGGAAGAATACAGGAATGTAATTCAGGAAATGCAGCCTCGTTTCTCGGATGAAGAATATGTCCGTTATCTGAATAAATTTTCGGCAGAGAAAGTACATCAGGGATATTTTTCTCAGGATAAAAAGGGAATTGCAGTCGATTCAAAAGAGAAAGAGGGAGATAATGAAATACGTGCATACGATTTGATTATGAAAAATAAGGAACGGTTGTTGAGTTTTGAGGAACCGGTACGCTTCATTTTCTCTCACTCTGCCTTGAAGGAAGGTTGGGATAATCCAAATGTATTCCAGATTTGTACATTGAAAGATACCGGCAGTGAAATAAAAAAACGCCAGGAGGTAGGTCGTGGTATGCGTCTTTGCGTAAACAAGAATGGTGAACGCCAAGATCAGGATGTATTGGGCGATGGTGTGTTCGATGTAAACATCCTGACGGTGATAGCCAGCGAAAGCTATGAGCATTTCAGTAAACAGCTTCAAAGTGAGCTTGCAGAAGATGTTGCAGACAGACCGGTTCAAGTTACTGCTCATCTGTTTGAAGACATTGTAATGATGTCTTCAGAAGGAAAAGAGATAAAAGTAAATCGTGGGTTGGCTTGCGAAATTCATGAGGAACTTATCAGTAATGGCTATGTGAAAAAAGGCAAACTTACTGAGAAGTATTTCAATGATAAGAAAGCCGGAACTATTGATTTGGGAGTAGAGCTGAATCCAATTAAAGCCGGAATACTTGGCAGACTTGATACCATCTTTAACCCAGATAGCATGAAACCGGACAATGCACGTAAGCCTAAAATTGCCACATTCAGAGAAGATCTGTTCAAAGAAAAATTTACAGAAGTCTGGAAGCGTATTAATGTGAAGACTTACTATAAAGTGGATTTCAGTACAGATGAATTGATAAAGAAGGCAATAGAAAGTATTGACAAACATCTGAGTGTTACAGAAATACGCATTGTAATAGAGGGTGGCTCATTAGAAAATATCCGTGACAAGGAATCTTTACAGGCAGGGGTGGCCATGACAACAGGAAAGACACGCACAATCCGTGTTTCGGAGGCTGTTGGTAATAGTGTCCGCTATGATTTGGTCGGTGAGTTGGTAAATGCAACTGGATTAACACGAAAGACCATAGTGGAAATATTGAAGGGCGTCAAACCTGCAACTTTTGCCCAGTTTAAGATGAACCCTGAAGAATTCATTATAAAGACTGCAAACATCATCAACGATGCAAAAGCTATAGCTGTAATCCAGAAAATAGCCTACGAACGTAGTACGAATACATACGATATGGATATTTTTACTGAGAGCACCATTAGAGGCAAATTGGGCATCAATGCACTTGAAAGTGCCAAATCTCTATATGATATTGTAGTAATCGATAGCCAAGGCACAGAGAAAAACTTTGCAGAAGCATTGGAAAAGGAGGATGCAGTGGAAGTGTATACCAAACTGCCACGTGGATTTTATATCAATACCCCTATGGGACACTATAACCCAGATTGGGCCATTGCATTTAAGGAAGGTAGTGTGAAGCATATCTATTTCATTGCTGAAACTAAAGGCAATGACTGGCAAGAATCACAGCTTAGAGGTTCTGAGGATGCAAAGATTGAATGTGCACGTCGTCATTTTGCTGCGATTAGTGATAGCAAGGTTGTTTATGGAGTTGTTAAAGATTATCAGAGTTTATATAACCTTGTGACGAAATAATCACAAGGTTATATTTTACTAAATATTAAAAGAATATGATATTTAATTCAAAAGTAGAGTTCTGGAAATGGAAAAATAGTGAAGATGCACCAGAGCAAGGACATTATGCTATTGATGAAGACGTACGCTTTAATTATAGAATTGATAATATTGGTGCTTTGATAGAAGCTCGTTATCTGAAAAAGACAGAAAAAAATCGTTTGGGTGTTAACGTGCCAATTAATTTTGCACATACTGTTTTTGCTAAATGTCTTGATATTAAAGATTGTGATTTCTTTTATGATTTTGGATTATATAATAATTGTGAATACAACAATAGAGTAACAATAGAAAGAAATACATTTAATAAGATATTTGACATTTCTAATTCACATTTCAATAATAGTAATATAATTCCAGTATGTATTTCTAGCAATGAATTTTTCTCTAAAGCAAAATTCAATGAAATATCATCAAATAGAGAAATAATAATTGAAAGATGTACTTTTTTTGATGAAGTTAACTTTAGAAATTGTAAATTTCATAAGAAAATTATAATAAAAGATTGCATCTTTAAGAAAGGAGTCACTTTTAGTGGAACTTACTTTGTTAAAGGTCTCTCATTTATAAACAACGAAATCTATTGTTGTATAAATTTTGAAAATTGTGTTTTTGGAGGTAAAATTAAAATATTTCATACCAAAGGTGAATTTTATGAGATAAATTTGAACGCATCGGTTCTTAAAGGGCTTTTAGAATTGAATGGCTTAAGAAGTCGCATTTTTTTGTTAGATAAATCTTCAATTCAGTTGAAAAATGTGTTTGTTGAGCCTAGTGGATATCTAATTAGGGATATTCAGTAAATAGAATAAAATTAGCCAACTAA
>UMKF01017468.1_pt1 | contig 24432 bp, 18 predicted proteins | sample 1966251 | NCBI WGS metagenome assembly UMKF01 (sample SAMEA4836171, study PRJEB28245) | human gut metagenome | biome: gut microbiome; material: fecal sample | place: Denmark | collected 2008
ATGTAGTTCATTTATGAAATTTTCACTCTTTCCAGGTTCAATGTCTTCATTATCACCAACCGGAAGAATCAAATCTAACAAAAGCAAATCATAAAAATTAGTAGATAGTTTTTTCCGTCCAGAATTTAAGGAATGAGCCTCATCTATATCTTTATTATCTACTAGACATTTTTTAGTTAAAACAGAGCGGATGCGTGAGATCTTTTCTTCACTGTCATCCATAATTAGTATTTTTATCATTTTAAATATAAATTCATTTTATTTAAAAGTTCATCTTTCCACTCATCATTTTTTAAGCTATAATACACAAAACCTTTATATATATCATCATACAATTTACGAAACCTTTCATCTAATGCATTGATTTTAACCCCATCTACAAAACTTTCATACATTGTAACAACAATTACCGGAGTTTTCAAATGCCGGAGTTTCATAAAGCGCAATATATTTGATCCTGCTAATGGCTCTTGTTCTATATTATCTTCTTTCTTGATATCATATGTATTCATACTAACATCTAACAAGATCAGATTATATTCTCCTCCATGAAATATAACTTCTTGTTGTGCTGAATTATATGACTGTTTATCAACTATCACCGAATTTGAAAAATTCTTAATACACAATTCATGTAAATTTTTTAATTTGTTTGTATTATCTTCTATGATTAGTATTTTATTCATACCGATTTAAAACCATTAAGTTTTATAATAACTAATGTACGACATTTACCAGGTTCAGCTATCATTGAAATTGAATTTTCACTATTATTTAAATCCCTTTTTAGAATCTTATTTACTTTAGCTATTCCACTTCCTCCTTCACCGAATAACAATTTCCCGTCTTTGATTTTTTGAGTGAAAATTTTATTCAACTCTTCAGGAGATCGATTTATATCATTTACAAAATTTATAATTACATCACTATTTGTTATTTCAATATTAAGTTCAAAATGACGCTTCCCATCTGTAGCATCAACTCCATGCTCAAACATATTATAAATGATATTACGAATAATATCCGCATAATGAATTACATAGGTTGATTTTATTTTAAATGATTCACCTTTTATTACTAATTGACTATCAGTTCTACAATTTGTATGCGACAATCGTGCAGAGTTGTAAATTTGATGAGAAACAGTCCTAAAATCTACATCATCAATTTTAGGCTGAGAAACAGTAAACCATTTTGATATTTTTTGTATTTTCATGGTCATAATCTCACGAGCAGATCGTATCTGTGATAAAATATCAGTTTTTACATATCCCTCTGGGAGTTCTTCTTGTATTGTACATTCTAGAGTTTGTATAGATTGCAATATAGTATTCATAAAACTATTGTCAATGTACTCTCTTACTTTTGCAAGATTAATTTCTGTTTTTTCCCATAGCCACTTTAGCATTAATTGGCAAAATGAAACTCTATCATTATTTCCAGTCTTTAATAATAGGCCTATTTCCATTGCTTTAATACTTATTTCCTTTTCATCAACCTGATAATCAAATAGTCCTTCAGGCTTCTGTAGTTTATCATAAATCTGAAGTTTCTGTTTAATTAAGTATGTAACTGCATTATCAAACGATGTTGAAAAAATTGTCAATGCATTATTTACTATGACTCTTTCCTTTATTCCAAGATTATAGGTCTCAGTCCAAAATTTATCTGGAGAATATGAATTATCTCTTACAGATAATATTAAGTTTCTTTGAGCCATTTCTGGCCGCAACATTGTTTCTAACTCACCATGGCGCACACGCGTACTTAAATATGCAACTAATCCATAATCACTATTCAAAAATTGCTCACGGATTTCAACATAAAGATTATAAAAGACTTCATATAATCCATTGCTATTAATCGAAATCTTTGTATTGGCGTCTTTTTCGTAGCCGACTTGATTGTCAAAGAAAGAAGAGCCCCTAATATCAACTATATAAATATCTTTATGAAAATTTATTACGGTATCTAATAATAATTTATATCGACTAAATAATCCATCTATTTCAGTGAGTTTGTAATTAATAATTGCTTCATCATTAGCATATATTTTACTTTCATCCAAATTGTGTGACAAATTATACACCAACAAAGAATCTTCAACCTTTTTCAACATCATTTGATAGGATTCTTTTCTTGGTGTATTTAAAGATACTATATACTGTAAAATTTTCTTTCGCTCCGTAAGCCTTTCTTTGAAACTCTCAATATTCAGATAATGACGAAGGGTTTCATCATCATTCATTAAAGAAAAAAATAACTCAATTTTTTCTTTTCCATATTTCTCAGTATCAAGTTTTAAAATTAATTCAGAAGGTTTGCAAACACCTTGAAGTTCACAAAATTCAAATAACACAAAACTTTTATCAACAGTATCTTTACAAGTTAGCGCAACAAAGATTACTAAATCCATGTTTCGTCTAATTCCTTCGTATAAATTATCTTGTAAATATTCAATAATAATATTAGTATCTACTTTTGCAACAGAAGGTAAATCATTAATATAAAATTCAACATATTTTTTTATTGCAGATTGTACTTTATTTTCAAGGAATAAGCATTCTATCATTCTAGAAACTGCCTTTTGTCTTATTGGAACATACTTCACAGCACTATTATATAGTGTTTCGCAATGAATAAAAGCATCTGAATACCTTCCTTTGTTAAAATAGTATTCTATATTAATGGGGCCTGATATGTGCTCAGGTAGTTTGAGAATACCTACCGATTCATTTAGAATACGCTTTTTCCATACGCTGCAAGCAATAGATTCTTCATGTGATAAATGTTCATATCTTTCCAAAAAGTTGAATGCCTGTTTTTTATCATTCCAAAGACGTGAAAATATTGGATCAAAATGGGATATATGAAAATATTTTACTCTTTCACTAACAGAGTCATTTGATTCTATTTTAATGAAAACATCCATTAATGCAGCAATTTCAAATGAATACAAATTTTTATTCATCTGATATAAACTGTATAAATTATCTTCAACATCTTTATATGTCAAAATATTATATATTTTTTCGCATAATTCATTTGCTGGAGATTTTTTATCAACATTATCAATGCACTTGTATTCACTTTCCAAGTAAATAAGAGACCTACAATAAAACACATATGCATCAAACAAAGAACTATCTTGTTGAATTAATTGTGCAGAAATATTTTTACAAGAAAAATAATCGCCAGAATAATAATAATTTAGAGCAGCTATAAATGAATTATTATAATAGCTATCAGGTATTTTATTACCTTTAAATGCGATTATTGGTAATAATGTTTTATCTTGAGTTTTACTATATAAATATACAGCTTTAGATATCAGCATTTCATCATTTGGATTTATTATTAATCCCGATTTTATCACTGAAATTATTATCAAATATCTATCTACTAACGATGAAAGTGACTCAAACATTATCGGCAAGCTCAAATCCACTTTATCATATTGATTATAATAATTCAATCTGTATAATACATACTTGTAATAATCTTCATGTAGATCTGTCTTGTTTTTTTTGTATAAAGCATTTAGATCCTCATCAAATTTATATGGCGAAAGTCTCCGAGAACTGCGTTCATACAAATTGTATATAAGTGATGGTATATAATTTTTATTCTCTTTACAATCTTTAAGAACATCTGAAATAAAATTAATATTGCCTGTACGATTACCTTGGTATTCATATAATACGCATTTCGCGTCGTAGTACCATAAAGACACCCCTATTTCTTTATTAATTGTAGAAAGAATTTGTTCGCATTTTGTATATTCTCCTAACATAAAATGATGTTCAAACTTAATCTTTTCTTCAGCAAACCACCTCAGTTTAGGCCAGTGACCACGCATATATGCCAATGTCCAATTTAATTCGGAAACAAACGAGTATGGCTTAAAAAAAGTGGATGACTTATCACTTAATTCCGTTGGTGACTTAGGATACAGTACACCTTCGATTTGCTGTGGAAGTTTAGGAAATATACCTTTAAGGCAATCAATTACATTCCTTATATCTACTATATTATCTATTTTTTTTAAAGAGTTTACAGCTTTAGACATAGCATTTGTTTTAAATGCTGTTAAGTATGACTGTTTTAACTGATATATCGGAACTTGTTTTTTCATAATAATTTACAGCAATATGATACGGATATTTTTATTTAGCCAAACACATTAATAAAAAATTTAATATTATAGCAAAAGAGCTATTTTTCATCAATTATTTGTAAAAACGGTAAATCCTGCCCATATTCCGCACAAGGCTCATGAAGGACTTGAATTTCATTATCTTCAAATAACTGTGCTTGCTTTTGAAGCTTCTCCAAATACAAAGTGCGTTTTGAGGTATCGTTGATTTCCTCTCGGCGAGCCTTACTTAGTTCCAGGAACTCATCATTTTGATCTACACCAAGAAATCGACGTCCCAATAAACTTGCAGCGATACCAGTTGTACTACTACCTGTAAATGGGTCTAAAATCCATGCACCAGGAAGAGTTGAAGCCTGAATGATTCGCGACAGAACGCACAATGGTTTTTGAGTAGGGTGTTTCCCACAAGACTTTTCCCACCTTGTAATTGCGGGTAAGCGCCAAACATCACGCATCTGAGTGCCACCATTGATCTTTTTCATGAGCTCATAGTTAAAAAAATGGGGTACTTTGGGCTCTTTACGAGCCCAAAGGATATACTCAGCGGAATAAGTAAAATATTTACAGGACAAATTTGGTGGTGGATTTGTTTTTTCCCATGTAATGCAGTTCAATATCTTGAAGCCTAATTCTGTTAAGCACCGAGCTACTGAGAAAATATTATGATAAGTGCCACTTATCCAAATTGTTCCATTGCTTTTCAACTTATCGCGACAGGCAGCAATCCATGATTTATCAAACAGATAATCTTCCTCATATCCGTTAGATTTATCCCATTCACCCTTATTGACAGAAACCATTTTACCGCTTTGAACACTTATTCCTCCGTTTGATAAGTGATACGGAGGATCTGCGAAAATCATATCAAACTTAAAATCAAAAGAATTCAGAAGTTCGATACAATCTCCTTTCAAAAGGGTAAAATCCTTATTTTCCGACTTATAGTAAGCTATAGGCATTTAAACAAGTACTTTTGATATTATTCCACTTTCAAGATCCGCAATGTTATACAAATGTTCCAATACATCAAACGTTTCTTTCAGGTTATTCTTTGCACTGTCCCATCCACAACCATCTGTAAACCAAACGAATTTGAAATAGTTCAAATTTATGGTTTCCATGGTTATAGTCTTATAACTGCGAGCCGTTTCATTTAGTTTGGAACCCTTGCTGGAGTAAAAGTTAGTTTCTATGCCATAAATGACATCATTTCCTTTTACGACAAAATCAAATCTTTTCTCAGCTTTTCCTTTATTGGAAATAGAGGATAAATCTATTCCCCATTTATCTTCAATCTCGTGAATATACATTTCCTTAAAATAAGTATCTCCTTTTACAAGTCCTGCTTTACAGAGGAAACTTTCTACAAGATTTTCCATCAGATGACCTCCGCGATTTTTACGTCCATTGGAGTCAAGTCCCGTTTCTATTCCGGTTACATAATCTACAAGATTGTTGACAATATGATTCTCCATCAGATCAAAAAGACCGGTCTTTCGCATGAATTTGACATAGTCTTCATTCGTGCAATTTGGTTTGTCAAAATGAAAATCAATCTGCCCCTCTTCATCCATAGCCATAATATCAAGCTCACGCTTGGCTAAAAGAATAGGAATACATCTTAGAGTTTCCGGATATTGTTCCAAAATATTTCTGAATTCATCCTCTATATTTCTGGAACCGATAAGCGAATTCAAGATATTGAGTGGAATTTTAATGGCTTCCACATTATTGAAAACCTTATTGAAGTCAACGTAATATTTATAATCAGCGATAGAAGGTCTAAAACCAGCTAGCCAAGTATCAAAGTTTCTCATATCAGTAAGCATTGGCAACATTGGAAATCATTATCTCGGAAATAGCTCCACGTCCATTTCCTTTTGAATTTATCATCCTCGCAGCAGAAACTCTTTTAATGGAAAATCTATTGTAAAGATGATCAAAGAAATCATCTCCATTATCTACATTTTGAGGGTCAGAATTACTTGCCACAAATAAGGATTTGTGTGTTGCAATCTGCTCGCAAAAATCACGTAACCGAGTCTGTTCAGTGTCGTCAAAACCATCTTTTGCATAAGAAGTAAATGCTGAAGTCTCTGTTAATGGGCGATATGGTGGGTCAAAATAATACAAGGCATTATCATCTGCATATTTACCCGTTTGTGCAAAATCACCACAAAGAATCTCAACACGTTGTAAAATAGCAGAATCCGCCCTCAATGTCTCCGCATCGCAAATTTTGGGATTAGCATATCTCCCATGTGGGACATTGAACTTTCCTTTAGAATTTACACGATACAGTCCATTAAAGCAAGTTCGATTTAGGAAAATAAATAATGCAGCAGTTTCAAGTTCTGAATTATTTTTTTCATTATAACGTTCACGTTGAGATAAATAATAATCTTTTCGTGCAACGTCATCAAGAGCAAGATACTCAGTTTGTATTCGTGTCAATTCAAGAATTAATTTTTCCACATCGGATTTTATTACACGATATGTACAAATTAACTCTTCATTTATATCATTGATTACAGCTTTTGTTATGTTAGGATATTCTTGTAGAATCCAGAACATAACAGCTCCTCCACCAACAAATGGTTCGACATAAACTACTTCTCCCCGTTGCGACAGATCGCGAGGTAGGGTATTCTTTATATCGTCAAGAAGTTGGGTTTTTCCACCAACCCACTTGACAAATGGTTTTGCTGAATATTTATCTGCTCTTTTCATATATGCAAAAATAATTATAACAGCCCATTTCCACAATAAAACTTATATTTTCTATATTCTCTTTCTGCAGTTTCTTTTTCACCATATCCTGTTACCACCCTTATCGCAAATATCAGACACCTCCTTCGATACACCTCTTCCTTAACCTCCTGCCGTCTTTCATCCCAGCGAAGGTCGGAGTCGGAGTTGCCAACGCCATCACCGGATGAAACAGCAAAAGGCCACCCTCCAATCAGCGCATCAGCGATAGAGAAGATTCGTTTCCGCAAAGAAGGCTCAGCAAGCTGGTCAAGAAATGTCTGCATCTGTTCAGTCTGATTATCGTTGAGATCCGTCAGTCGTGCATATTCATGTTGCAGCCATTTAAGCTCCCGATAGTCCAGCAACGCATTATTCTGCACCGCTTGTATTTGCTGTTCGGCATCTTTCCGATACAGTTCTTCAATCTGACGGACAATCTTCACGAATCGGCTGGCGATAGGCCTGTTCTGCTCCTCAATCCATTTGTCAACCCCAAATATCGGAGGTTTACCAGTGATCCGTGGCGGCTCAAAATCTATCTTGTTATTACAGAGAAGTTGCATAATATTCTTCCTTGTTAAATGCCATGTTAAGAAATACCGTCTTTTAACCAAATATATCACAGTATTTCTGGCGGTCAAGTCTCATAGTACAAACAAAAATCCCTATCAACCAAACTGATTGACAGGGATTTAACAGCAAATTCTTGTTAAGAGTGTATCAATATTCATCCTCGTTGAAAAGGAAGTCTTCCTTTGAAGGATAATCAGGCCATATTTCTTCTATTGATTCATATACGTCGCCTTCATCTTCTATCTCCTGCAGATTCTCAATAACCTCCATAGGAGCGCCTGAACGTGTGGCATAATCGATCAACTCATCTTTTGTTGCCGGCCATGGAGCATCCTCCAATTTAGAAGCCAATTCCAAAGTCCAATACATAAAATATTCTCCTATACTTTTAACGTTTTAAAATGACTTTTTCAAGTGGGCGCAAAAATAACATTTTTATTGATATCAGCAATTTCTTTTCCATATTATTTCTTGCTGACCGGCAAATACATTGAGTTTGCGTGCCAAAACAAAGAAATAATCTGACAATCTGTTTATATAAGCTGTAACATTATCATCCAAAACGACATTTTCAGCTTCTGCAAGACGATATATACATCTCTCTGCACGACGGCAGACTGTACGACAAACATGTGCAGCAGCTGCACCTCGAGTACCTGAAGGAACGATGAAAAGGCGCAATGGAGGAAGTTCTGCATCAATGTGATCAATCATCTCCTCAAGGTCGTTTACCATTTCAGTCGTTACAATGCTGTGCGGACGTATAGACATATTCTTTGTATCAGTAGCCAAATAAGAACCGACAACAAAAAGCATCTGCTGTATGCGGTAAAGGAATCTTCTATCGTTCTGATCGTGGACGTATGTTATCAAAACGCCTACCTGCGCATTCAATTCATCGACTGTACCATAGGCTTCAAGCCTAACATGTGTCTTAGACACCCTCTGTCCGCCAACAAGAGCAGTTTCGCCGTTGTCACCAGTCTTCGTGTAAATGTTGCTCTTTTTTGCCATAATTAAAATCTTATTAAAGGGTTATGCCGCATGTGAAGCGACTGTGTTTTTTATAGTTTGAGTTTTCAAGCAAAATCTTTCAAAGAGTAAAATTCTGTTTACAGCGCCTTTTGTCGAAAAAGACAAGTCCTGCCGATCCTAAGTCAAAGGTGACAGCTGTCCTATCATCATCCAGAATCTTATTCCATATAAGACGTCCTTCCTCGGAATCTATCTCTTCCAATATGAAAAGGCTGTCAGAGTTGACATTACCGACTGCATACTCGTATAATGTTTCATACTTTTCAGTAAGCGGAAAATCAAGTATGCCTATCTTACCTTGTGACTCTATTATTTGTCTGCAAAGTTCTACAACATCGCCTTCCATACACTTTACCGAAAAATCTTCAAGCAAACGCTTAGACATTTCAGAAAAAGAATGGGATACTGCATAACAGCGGGTTTCTTTGTCAGGCAAAGACATGTAACATGCATTCAAAGCATCTCCAACGCCGGCTTGAAGCACGTAAGACGGTTTCAAGCTATTTACTATTCTGAAAAGCAGTTCATAGTGGCGTTTAAGGGAAGGCTTTACATCCAGTCCTAAAGATGCGGTCAGGTCTGCCATGTCGTCGAAAGCATAATATAAGGACTTCTCTTCCACAACATCCCTTACAAACTCGTAGGCCCAAGGAGATTGTACTCCAAACCCTCTACGGTGGCGCAATCTATTCGGCAATGTAAGAAGATATTTTATATTCATAAGATAGTCGTTATAAGCTTTTCATTTATCCATTCAGGTCGTCACAGCCCCATCCGATTCATGACTCAATGCATAATATCAGGATGGTTCATAAGACAAACTTAAACAAAAAAACTTACAAATCCTACATTTATACTATTTTTAAGCCTGCCCGAACATACGCTATCAACAATCTAAAAGAACGCAGGACGTGAAGAATAAGCTTCAGGTTCAGATACATTCTTATGAGAATAATCTATGCAAACTGTTTCAAACGCTGTGCCACTACATTCCAGTCAATAATAGACCATATAGCTCCGACATAATCAGCCCTTCGGTTTTGCCAATCAAGATAATAGGCGTGTTCCCATACGTCTATGCAAAGCAACGGCTTTTTTCCGTGACGCAATGGTGTATCTGCATTGAGATACTGACTTACGCACAATTTACCTTCGGAATCGACCTCAAGCCACGCCCATCCGCTTCCAAAAAGAGATGTTGCAACCTGGGTCATTTTCTGCTTGAGAATTTCAAGAGTTCCGAAGTCGCGTTCAATCATTGCCTTAAGTTCCTTTGAAGGAGCCGTTTCAGGCGCATCAGACGGTTGAAACTGCAAAAAATACATCATGTGGTTAAAAGCCTGTCCGGCATTATTGAAGACCGGTCCATCAGGCACAACTTTTATCATTTCTGCAAGCGACATATCTTCCCATTCTGTGCCTGCAATCTTAGCATTCAGATTATCAACATACGCCTGATAATGCTTTCCATAATGGTAACTGATTGTTTCAGTAGATATTATAGGCTCCAAAGCATTGTGTGCATAAGGAAGCGGAGCGACCATTATAAGTTCACGTGTATCCATATTGCCGAATTATTTTAGCAGTAAACATTGCATTATTTGCATTCAATACAAATAAACAGCTATAAATGTTCAAACTAAAATATTTTTTTCGCAAAAAAGACAAATATGGAGCAATTCAATGATTCGGCATCAGCATATAAGCAATCATTTCAAAAGTCTGCTACTTTCCCGCAATCTTTCTCTTAAGCGTGGTGAACCTATCATAAATCATTTTTTTCCAGCTTCTGACAGGAATACCGTTATAGAACTTTATCAGATACTGATATTCCGTTTCATCATTTATTCTGAACCCGTTTTTCATCAACCATTGAAACATGTAGTACAAGCCACGTTTCTTTTCATAAGGAAGATGCCAAACTGCCAGATTTACATCTTCAGGAACGACAGATCTGAATCCTGGGTTTGTCCACATACGTTTGACAACCTTATTCGCATCAGCATTTCGTATACCCAAGAATTCAGCAAGCATACTCAAGACATGTGCTTCCTCGCACAACTTCGGTTTATCATCACCGACCTGTTCTATGTTGTGCTTCCACAACGGAGGGAAGGCACTGTTCACAGCCTCAACCATGTCTTTTCTCAATGCAAAGAACTCTCCACCATAATAATACAAAGGTTGTTCAGGAGCCTTACCGTACATATCAGCATATATCTGAGCCATCTTTGCAAGAGTAGTTCCGTTTATAAGCTGATCTTGTTTACGGTGCAGTTCATACAATGCACTTCCTTTTGTTCGGACGCCATCGAAGAATGACTTCAGTGAAGAACGACATATACAGTCGGCATCGCATACAAGAAGGCAATCATCGTCGTACATGGCTGTTTCCATATATTTGAGTATATCATAAATATAGAACTGGTTCTGCCATGCATCATGCCATCCTTTTGGAGGGCGACATGTATATGGAAGTTTCACGACCCTCACGTCAAGCACCTTGAACGCATCATGCAAATATGGAGGCAATTCAGCTGCATCAATATTAGTAAAGAACATCAACACAGCATCAGGATTGAAATGCCTGAACGTTGCAAAAAAAGGTACCTGTATTTGCATATATATGGAATGAAGCAAAGGAGAATCTCCCCTTCCGCCACCTTGAGGATAGAAACTTGCTTCGTCCTTATTCTCTTTATAAAACCATGTTGCTATATAATTATTGCCACCTTTCATCATTTCAGCTTTTTACATTATTATCATTTATCCCTGTACTTGAAGTGCCGTTCATCCTTTCTTTTTTAATATAGTCAAGGAAAGCTTCAATATCGGCCACCAAACGCCTATAAGGTTCCGAAGATTTGAATCCCGTATTACGTCTTATCATAGACTCCACAGTACATTGGCTATGCTGATAGCTAGCCAGTTCATTGTCCATTTGCTGAGCATGTTCTGCCAGCATCTTGATTTCCTTCTCGCGCTCTCTTCTAAGCTGTGTACACACTGACTCCATGACAGGCATTACAACATTATCCATAAGATGATGTCCCTGTATATAGAGATATGTATTGTCCGGTCTTACACCTAAAGTTTCAAGTTCAGCCTTAAGCGGTTTCAATTCTCCTTTGGCCTGAGGATAATGGCGCTGCATCCAGGCCATCTTATGATTGACTGACTGTCTGACAGCTTCGAGTGCACGTTCCGGATGATAAGTATTTATATGATGTATCGTGATGAAATTACAAAAACTCATAAGAGGAAATTCCTTATTCTTACCTTTTCTGTAAAGCCATACAGTCCATACGAACAAATCATATATTATTTCAGAATAAAGACGCAAGTAACCTTCAAAGTCGAATATGTCCCGATCATTAAGCGTCGACATGACGCATACATTATGCAACGTAGGCGCATAGCACTGGTAATTCTCTATGGAATAAACATAGGTATGGAAAACATACGGACTCTCCAGCATAAATCTAGACATCGGAGAAGCACCTTGCAAGAGATAATCATAGTCGGCATCAACGCATGCTATCATATTTGCACCGAGATTCTCACCCAACCTGTTCATAAGTGCAGTTTTCTTGCCTCTTGACAGATTACTCCTCGAAGGAAGCATTATTTCAAAACAGACATGTTCATCCTCGTATGCAGAAAGTACGTCTCGCCAAAAAGAAATATCATCATAGCTTTCCACATAAGCAATCACCTTATGCCGGTTTTGTCTTGATTTCAGCCGATTGGCGGCTCCAAGATACATTGAAGTCAGATTGTCGGTAAGTCGTCGTGCCATAGTATCAGCAATTTAAACTGTTTCAACATCATTTCGATGCGATTCAGATCCATCAAAAATAGAATCTCTCGTAAGGATTTCAATCTCAGAAAACCATTACAAGGTCATATCTGTAACCTCCGTAACAGCATCTATCCATCCATTCATCACCAAAGCTGGAGAATGAGTAGACAATATTATCTGAGTGTTCGGGTTCAGGCTCCTTATAAGACTTATGAGCCTCTGCTGCCATTCAACATGCAGACTTATCTCCGGCTCATCCATGAGCAAAGCATAATGCTCGCCGTTTTCCACCAATACAGTCAACAGGATTACCAACATCTGCTTCTCACCAGAAGACAACTGATAAGGAGTCAGATGCACATCGCCTTGAATGAACAGAATCTCATTGCTTCTTCGGTCTATTTTCTTACCGGTCTCGCTGAAAAGCTCATCCATTGTATTTTGGAATTTTGTTTTCGGCAAAGAAACGTGCTGAGCTTTTATATGATCTTCAGGTACACCGCTAGACAATAATTCAATAATCTGATTGCCTATATTCACCTGATAATCAAGGTAGCGTCTCTGCAGTTTGTAGATTTGCCAGTCGAGTTCCGTTTTCACGCGGGAATCAGACAGTTTTTCCATCAGATCGCTATGGATAAGAGGTCGATCGAAACTTCTTATGACATCATACTTCATGTATGTTGCATCTGAAGGATACAACGTAATCTTGATGCCATCAGGAGCACGATTCGCCACCAGTTCGCCACAGTCCATGTTGCTCAATTCACGAGCAGAATGATTTATTATGGTGCTTTTCCCCACGCCGTTTATTCCGCTGAGAATATTGACATCCGGACGGAGGTGCCATGCAATATGCCTCCCGCCTTTCCACAAAGCCTTAATCTCTATACTTTCAATATATTCTGCACGCTTTCCCATTTCCTGCGATTTTTAGATGGTTAACACAACAAAGATAAGAAAAAATCAGATATACGATGCTTTGTCCACAATTCAAAACATACGCTGTACTCCCTTATTAACAAAACAAATACAAAAGCAGAAAGTTTCACAACAGCCCGCGTTTGTTACGCAAGCATGTCGTGAAACTTTCCGTCAAATCAAATTAAGTTTTATGCTTATATTCTTCATGCTTCAAGGATAGTACATCCTTCGCAAGGCTTCATCTGCTTGAAGAAATCATTGCCCTTATCGTCAACAAGGATGAATGCAGGGAAGTCCTCAACCTCAATCTGCCAGATAGCCTCCATACCCAATTCTGGATATTCAACGCACTTGATGCTCTTGATGTTGTTCTGAGCCAAGATTGCAGCAGGACCACCGATAGAACCAAGGTAGAATCCTCCGTGCTTCTTGCAGGCGTCAGTAACCTGCTGTGTACGGTTACCCTTTGCAAGCATAATCATTGAACCACCGTGTTCCTGGAAAAGATCCACGTAAGGGTCCATACGGTTTGCAGTCGTAGGTCCCATACTTCCGCATGCCATGCCGGCAGGAGTCTTGGCTGGACCAGCATAGTATATTGGGTGATTCTTGATGTAATCAGGGAGATCTTCACCACGGTCAAGACGTTCCTTAAGCTTAGCATGTGCAATATCGCGTCCTACAATAATTGTACCGTTGAGAGAAAGACGCGTTGCAACAGGATACTGGCTCAACTGCTTGCATACTTCGCTCATAGGTCTGTTGAGGTCTACGCGAACAACTTCGCCCTCACCGGCCTGTCTCAATTCTTCAGGAATCAATTCGCCTGGATTATCATCCATCTTCTCAATCCAGATACCGTCCTTGTTGATCTTACACTTGATGTTGCGGTCAGCAGAACAGCTAACACCAAGACCTACAGGACAACTTGCACCGTGACGAGGCAGACGAATAATGCGTACATCGTGAGCCATATACTTTCCGCCGAACTGAGCACCAAGACCGATCTTGTAAGCCTCTTTCAATATTTCCTTCTCGAGTTCAACATCGCGGAATGCACGTCCGGTCTCATCACCTGTAGTAGGAAGATTATCATAATAGTGAGTAGAAGCAAGCTTAACTGTAAGCAGATTCTTTTCTGCTGAAGTACCACCGATTACAAAAGCGATATGGTAAGGAGGGCATGCTGCTGTACCCAAGCTCTTCATCTTCTCAATCATGAAAGGAATGAGCTTCTCGCGGTTAAGCAACGCCTTTGTCTCCTGATACAAATAAGTTTTGTTGGCAGAACCACCACCCTTTGTAACGCAAAGGAATTTGTATTCCATACCCTCAGTAGCCTCGATGTCAATCTGTGCTGGCAGGTTGCACTTTGTATTTACCTCTTCAAACATTGAAAGAGGAGCATTCTGACTGTAACGGAGATTCTCTTCAGTATAAGTTTTGTATACACCCTTTGCAAGAGCTTCCTCATCGCAGAATCCAGTCCACACCTGCTGACCCTTTTCGCCATGTATGATTGCAGTACCTGTATCCTGGCACAAAGGCAATTTTCCTTTTGCAGAAACCTCTGCATTGCGGAGGAAAGTGAGAGCTACATACTTGTCGTTGTCGCTTGCTTCCGGATCGCGAAGAATCTTTGCCACCTGAAGGTTGTGCGAACGGCGCAACAGGAATGAAACGTCACGGAATGCGGCGTTGGCCATTGCTGTCAATCCTTCTGGAGCCACCTTCAGAATAGGTTTTCCTTCAAACTCGCTTACAGAAACGTAATCTTTAGTAAGCAGATAATACTCCGTATCGTCCTTCTGTATCTGGAACATCGGAGCGTACTTGAATTCTGGTGCTTGAGCCATAATTATTAATATTTATTTCGTATTGTAAATCAGCAAAATGCTTGATGCCCGGCGACAGTCAAGACAACCATCACCTGACATCAAGCAAAGTTATAAAGAAAATACCAAATTATCAACTTCCGAAAAAATCAATAGCCGAAAATTTCTTCGGTCGAAACGCGCTTCACCGGGGCAATCTTGCGCAGTGCATCCATATCAAGCTCATTTTCGTCGCCGAGAATCATGTATTTGAACGTGCTTCCCTTGACAAATTCTTTCTGGAATCTGCACACATCGTCGAGCGTCATAGTCTTCACCTTGTTGTAGACGTCCTTGTACATATCGTGGTCGATTCCATATTCCCTCATTGTAAGATAATAGTCGAGCACTCTTCCGTTGACAAAACGTCTAGTTGCCAGACGCTTGAGCAAAGCATCCTTTGCGAGACCGAACGCAGGCTCAGAAACAGGCATATCGTTAATGATGCTGTTGAACGTGTTCACACAATCCATGAGCTTGTCATTCTGAGAGATAATCATTGCGTTGTATACAAAAGGCTGCATCTTGCTGCGTCCGTCGCTGTAACTTGCTCCGGCCGAATAAGCCAAACCTCTCGATTCACGCATTTCCTGGAACACGATAGAATTCATGCCACCTCCGAAATACTCATTATACATAGTTACGATAGGCAGATATTCAGGATCATACTTCACACCCTTGTTGGAGAACATCATCAGATATATGTTCTTTGCCTTATATGGAGCGATATAGATTTCACTGCTGTCGGTACGCAGAGGCATGTATTCGCGGTCAGCCTCAGGAGCTACAGGTTTCTTTGCCATCTTGTGCTTGCCGGCAATGATACGCTCAGCATCGCCAGCCTTCTCCGGGCCATAATATGTTATTGTCTGCGAACAGTTCCACAGATTACGCAGGCTTTCGAGCAATGTCTTTGCATCCGTAGACTTCAATTCAGTCTCTGAAAGGATGTTGGTAGACTCGTTTACAGAACCATACTTACCCCACATAACCAATTGTCTGAAATTGGTTTCCTGATTGAGTTTATTGTCTGCACGCATCTTCAACACGTTGGCAACATAATCCTCATAAGCCTTATCGTCAGGTTCGGCCTTGAGTACAGCCTCTTCGCACAAAGCCAATGCCTTCTCCATATTCTCGGCAAGACCGCTCACGCTTACGTATGTCTTATCCTCAAGAACATTGATGTTCATCGTACATGCCAGCTTGTAGAATTCCGTCTGAAGTTCTTCTGCAGACATCTTCGACGTGCCAAGATAATCTAACAAATCAGAAGCAAAAGGAAGAGTCTTGTCAGTCTTGCTTCCACGATCAAAGATATAGCATACGCTGAACAAACCGTTTACATCATTATGCTTGTACAGCATTTCGGTTCCGTTCTTAAATTTACGATGTTCTATCTCCTTATTGAAATCCACAAAAACGGGCTCAATAGGTTCAACCTTTGAGTTTCTGACCTCAGCAACGAAGTCGCTTGTCTTGTCGCGATTCATTTCGATAGGAGAAATTTCCGGTTTCTCCATCTTCTTTTCATTCTGATCTACACCCTTGTATTTGTATATGCATGCATATCCGTCTGTAAGGTATTCCTTGGCAAAGGCCATCACATCCTTCTTTGTAATGCGACTGATTCGGTCAAGTCCCTCAACGGCATCCTTCCAGTCTTGTCCGTTAACGAAAGCATTCACAAACATGTCTGCTCGCGCGTTGTTGCTCTCAAGCTGCTTCATTCTCTCGAGCTTCATATTGTTTATAATAGCCTGAAGAAGCGACTCGTCAAAATCTCCAGCCTCAACCTTGGCCACACACTCTCTCATTATTGTGCGCAGTTCATCAAGCGTCTGTCCTTCCTTCGGCATAGCTATAGCTATAAGCATCGAATAATCGCTCAACTGATAATCGAACACGCCTGAATCCAGAAGTCTCTGCTTCTGATTGAGGTCAAGATCAAATATTCCGGCCTTGCCGTTCCAAAGAATCTTTGAAATTATCTTAAGGTAGTCACTGTCCTTTCCGCCCATACCAGGGAAACTCCATCCCATCAGCACAGACTCGGCCTCCGGACCATATACGGTTTTCACAACTGGTGCAGTCAAAGGCTTTTCCTTTTCAAACTTCAGCACCGGCAACTGCGGATTAGGCTTCCAGTTTCCGAAATACTTGTCGATTATGCCGACAACAGTATCATAGTCGAAATCACCGCTCATGCATATTGCCACATTATTAGGCACATACCACTGCTTGTAGTAGTTCTTGATATTCGTAATCGACGGGTTCTTCAACTGTTCCTGAGTACCAAGCACAGACTGAGTACCATAAGGATGATGAGGGAAAAGCGCAGCCATCAGACTGTCGACAGACTTGCCGTTATCATCGGTCAGAGAAATGTTCTTCTCCTCATACACAGCCTCAAGTTCTGTATGGAATCCACGTATGACACAGTTGCTGAAACGCTCTGCCTCAATCTTTGCCCAGTTCTCCACCTCGTTCGACGGAATATTTTCCATATAGCATGTAACGTCCTGCGAAGTGTAAGCATTTGTACCCGTAGCACCTATTGCCGCCATAAGCTTGTCATATTCATTAGCTATGGCATATTTTGAAGCCTCATAAGATAAGCTGTCGATTTTGTTGTACATCAACTTGCGCTGCAGCGTATCCGACATGCATCTGTAACGTTCGAAACACATTTCTATCGAATCCAGCAAAGGCTTTTCAGCCTCATAGTTCATTGTTCCGAACTTTGTTGTACCCTTGAACATAAGGTGTTCAAAATAGTGTGCAAGACCGGTCGTCTCCTTAGGATCGTTCTTTCCACCGACTCTCACCGCAACGTATGTCTGTATACGCGGTTCGTCACGATTTACAGTCAGATAAATCTTCAGTCCGTTGTCCAACGTGTATATCCGCGCTTTCAGCGGATCTCCTTTCACACTCTCATACCTGTATTTCTCTTGAGCATCGGCCGCAACGACAGACAATGCAAAAAAGAGACATGACAGGAAAAATCCAAATTTTCTCATTTCAGCATTAAAATTAAAAAAACTCTTATATAATCAGTACTATTTTACGTTATCCAGAAAATCCCGAAGCATCGTTTCATCGACATCGCCCATTGCATATTCCTTTTCAGCATCGCTCCTTATCATGTTGAGCCACCAGGAATAAGCCTCATCGGCCTCTTTCCGCCATTTATCTTCATCGTAGAACATATTGCCCTCACTTCTCTGTATGAGAGAACGTGCATATCCGGCAGCATAACTGTCGTAATCCTGATGAATCTGTTGAAGATTATGTATCAGTTCCTCCGTATTTACGACCACACCGTATTCCACATCACTCAACAGTCGTTCAATTTCACGCTTTGGAGCCAGCATTCCTGCAACATCAAGCCACTGGTCCGATCCTCCGGCATCAGCACATGCAAGTCCTGTGGAATGCATCACACTGTGCACAAAAAGTTTCACTGCCAGGTCGTAATATTTCATGCCTCTCAACAGAGCCGAGCGCTTTATGAAGCACTTGCCGTATGTATATTCCTCACACTGTTCCCCCTGCTCTGCAACAAGGCGGCGAAGCAAATCCTTTCCTTCAGCCACATACTGCATTACATAAGGATTCGGGAATGCACAGTTCACCATATCACGCATAGCCGAAGCCGGGCGCTTGTCTCTCTTAGGCCATTTGCCTACATCACGCCATGTACCTACAGTCGACAGATTTATACCCGGAACTATATATGTTTTCGTTCCATTGCCTATGACATACGAGAAAGGCAGTGAACGCACATCCGGATGCTCGCTCACCTTACCCATCACCATGGAAAATGCTCCAATAGTTGCCGGCCATATTATATGGCATCCCGATGCAGTCTTCGAGCCTCTGTCAAGAACGCCCCAATGAACAGGCCCCATCTTATAGGCATGATTGCTCTGATTGGTTGCAGAACCAGCATTATAGAACGAGAACATGCCACCTATAAGAAGCGATGATTTGTGATGAGAAGTTGAGAACGGACCGCAGAACGAAGCACACGCCTCACCATTGTCCATATATGAATTTGCAAAAAACAGAGAACTCTCCGCAGAGAATCCGCGTCCGATGTGCACAGTTTCACCAATAAAGCAATTATCTATCTTGGCACCGTCGACAACAGAAGCCCCGCATGCTACAACCGAATTTTCCATTATGACATCAGTTCCGATATACGACGGAGCATCATCACTGCTCTGTATTGTCGACATGCTCAGACGACTTGCACCGTGCACCTCACACGAATCGCCTATACAAACATTGCTTATCTCGCCGCTCATCAGGATACGCACATCGTTGCCTATCTCACCGCGACGCCCGCTTCCAGCCTCGTTGACCTCGCGCATAACCAGCCTTCTCACGTTGGCATCATGAATCATGAGCCATGCAAGCTGAGCCGTCAACCTGTCAAATATTACAACGTTGCCATCGCCTCCCTCATTGAGGACAGAAACAATGTTGCCTATGCCGAAATTAAGCGAGCCGGTTGCAGATATTATGCCTGCATTGCAAATGCAGCATCTGTCGCCTATATTATAATCAGATATATATCCCGAAACATTTTCTATAAGACAGCCGTCACCGACCGTAACATTGTGCAGCGTGACGTTTGACAATCCGGAACTCCTGACGAATCCCTCCTCCATCTCTATATGACCGGTCAGAGAACCAATTTCCACAGTTCCAAAGAAACGTACATTGCTTACACGGTCTGGAACAAAATCGTCTGCCACAAACACCGACAGCCAGTCTTCAGCCTGGCATCCGCGTTCCTGGAGTTAAGAAATCTCATAGTCTGTCAACTGTCTCATATTGCCGTATTGTTTTATAATGAAAAATTGTTTCTGAAAGAACACCTACTGTCTAACCTAGCCATGCTCACTCAGCATTTCCTTCCTCATCATAATTTTGGAAAAGGAAATCATTGTAAGGATATTTCTGTACATGCAGTTCGCGCACCTTGCGATAAAGCAATTTCTTCAGTTCAGGAACATTGGTCTGTTCCTTTGCCGAAATGAAGAAACAGTCATCGCCCAGTCTGGCCATCCATGTTTTCATCAGCTCGTCCAGCGAAATGTTCTCACGGGTTTTCGGAGTCAGATCGTCAGCATCCTTTTCCACCCACGAATAAGCATCAATCTTATTGAAAACCATCATATAAGGTTTGTCGCCGGCTCCAAGATCAGCAAGCGTCTTGTCAACCACCTTTATCTGCTCTTCAAAGTCAGGATGCGACATATCCACCACATGCACAAGCATATCGGCCTCACGCACCTCGTCGAGAGTACTCTTGAATGAATCAACAAGATCTGTAGGAAGTTTTCTGATGAAACCAACAGTGTCGCTCAGCAGGAAAGGCAAGTTGTCGATTATGACCTTTCTCACAGTTGTATCGAGAGTAGCAAACAGTTTGTTCTCTGCAAAAACCTCGCTCTTTGCAAGCAGATTCATCAACGTCGATTTTCCGACATTTGTATATCCCACCAATGCAACACGTATCAGACGTCCGCGATTCTTGCGCTGCGTAGTCTTCTGCGTATCGATGTCCTTAAGTCTCTGCTTGAGGAGCGACATGCGGTTGAGGATTATACGGCGGTCCATTTCCAACTGCGTTTCACCTGGACCTCGCAGTCCCACGCTTCCGCCTCGCTGTCTTTCAAGGTGCGTCCACAGACGTGTCAGTCGTGGGAGCATATATCTGTACTGCGCCAATTCCACCTGCGTCTTGGCAGCCGCAGTCTGGGCACGCATTGCGAAGATGTCAAGAATCAGAGATGTTCTGTCCAGAATCTTCACCTGAAGTTCTTTCTCTATATTGCGTATCTGTTTGGCCGACAATTCGTCATCGAATATCACCATACCGACCTCACGTTCCTCCTCTTCTTCAGCTTTGATGAAATCCCGTATTTCCTCAAGCTTGCCGATTCCGATATATGTAACGCTGCTCGGACCTAGGACACGCTGCGTGAAGCGCTTTACAACCTTGGCTCCGGCCGTCTCGGCCAAAAACTCCAGTTCATCGAGATATTCAGTCGTCTTGCGCTCATTCTGATTGGGAGTGATGAGACCAACAAGCACCGCAGTCTCCACCTTTGCTTCACTTATAACAAATTCTTTCATGTAAATTATACGTGTAAAAACAAGTCAATATATAAAATCATCACTTTCTGCCACCAAATAGTCAATAAGCAGAAAAAATCCTATGATATGCAAAAATAGGCATAAATGACGAAAGCACACGCTAATAATGGAAAATATTGATTGCTATGAAGTTTAATACAAGAAAAGAGGCTGTTCCGCAGTCATTTCACTGCGATACAGCCTCTGAAATACATACTTTAACTATAGCTGGATAATATGCTGTCACATCAGTACGACAAGAATATGCCGTCCGGTGTTACAGCCTCAATAGAAACATTTATATCCTTACATACAGAATTGTTGTAGAAACCAATTTCAGCCTTTCCGTCCTTGTCTGTGACAACATTCGGATTCCAATAAAGCGTCTTCCGGTAGTCAGGCTCGTCCGGCTGTTTTTTTGAATAGTCAGGACTATAGTATTCAACAGGCTTGTTGAAGCCTTGAAGCTTGATCTCACGCCCTGCAATAAAATGCCTCTGCTTGTTTTCCGGGAAACGGACAACATTTACAAAAGCACCTGTCTTGCCGTCAAATCCGATATGCATATCGTCTGTAGCATAACTTGTATTATAATCCACATTTGGTCCGTTAGGCGCTTTGATAGCATAAACGTCATAATCAGGCATAGCATGTTCCATCACCCATCGTGTAGGCCTTCTGGAAATGTCTGTCACGATATCGATTCTGTCTATCGAAGCACAATTGCTCAGCCTTACTGCCAAGCCGGGAACCAAATCCTGAAATGAACTGCTTCTTAATGGTGAATCACGGTTCAGACGAATACTGTCAAGCCCCAAGACGATATTTTCCGCACTGTTGTTGTCAGCTCTTACAAAATCTGTCAGGAAATCCTGATATCGCGTGTAAGACATCGTATGCGGATTAAACTTTCTGTAAGGTTCATACAGTTCATTGTCGTATACAGCGTTCATCACGTCCTGAAAATCATAACTGGCCACGGGTTCATCTATTCGCCAATCCATATAGTTTTCCCATCCTTCAGAAACTTCAACTCCAGGCAACACTGATGCGGCATATATACCTTCTCCGCCACTGCCGACAGCAACAGCATCTATGTTAACTTCCGGCTTGTTCTCTTCATACCAGCTGTATTCCTTAAGATGTTTAGGCGAATAATCATCCCAACGTATGAAAAGATTCTGATCGTGCAAAACCTTACGTTCTGTATCTTTACCGGCCTTCTTGCCTTTATCGTCTACATCCGAAGCCACCATGCTCAAGAACGCATTTCCGTAAAATGCCGGATAACGTAATCTGAAGCAGTCTGTACTGTCAGTTGTCACAGTAGTTTCAAACACAGCCGGCAAAACCTTACCTTTACCGTCTTGCCTGATTGATGCGTATACTTCAGCCGGTTTTTTCATCTGTTTCGAATGATCGTTCATAACATTATAAACCCTGCCAGAAACGTACATCTCTGTTTCAGGAGCAACACCTGCAGTTGCCTCCTGCGTAATGTCATATCTTCTCCAGCCTTGTACAAGCATCAACTCATCCAACGCCTTTCGGACCTGTTGACTGCGATCCTTGAAGTAATACCCCGGATTTTCTATATATCCGCGCAAATCAGATTGAAGAAGCAGTTCTGTAAGTATATTTTCACCTGAACGGAAACTTTCATCAGTCTGTCCGCCATCTCTGACAGCAACTGAAAATCTGGCATTGCTTAACGGCTTTCCTGTAAGCTTGTCTGTTGCGGTGACAGATACAAATGTCGGTGCACAAGCATTCGCGTCCGAAGACGCAACTTCTATATTCGCCTTACGGACATCATCAGACTCAGCAAAAAACATTCTCTCACTTAATATCATCCCATCTCCAGATATTATGCTCAGCATGTTGACTCCTGTACGCAGGCTGTCTGAAGGCAGCACCACAGAACATGAACGTTTCGAAGTCGGCAGTTTCATCGAATGCAGAACCTTTCCCCTGCAGGAAAACACTGCATATACATCCTGACCGGAATATCCAGACAATGAAATATCGGCTTTTACTCCATCATCAGAACTGTCTACAATAAGTGAGCAGCCGCCATCCATAGCTTTAGGCAGATCAAACGTATACTGTTTTCCGTCACTCTCAAAACGTACAGAATATGAAGCACCTATTTCTGGCGTAAAGAAGAAAGAACCACGGCCGGCATGAGTATACGAAACCTTCTGTCCGGTAGGATTACCGTTCTTCAGCAATTCACCGTCAATATTAATCCGTCGGCCCTGCTCATTTTCTGCCTCATAAGCAACTCGGCACCTCACCCCATTGACCAAATTACCGCCTTCGGGGTAAAAACGTACATTTACCGGAGGATTATTATATTTTATTCTATAGTTTCCTGTTGTAACCTTACGTTTTATAATTTTCGAATTGACAAGCTCTGACGAAGCAGGTTTTTCATATATCGGGAACACTCTTGAAAAGAAATTATCCGGATGAGTATCCAATGGAAAACCAGTACAGAACGACATCATCCATTTTGTATAGGCACGAACCTCATAATATCCGCTGAAAGCATTATTCTTGATACAAAAGCATCCATCAGCCTGACCATCGCGGTCAACAACAAGCATTTGACGATCCTTCACATATCCCTGCGCATCAAGCAGATCTACATACAGAACCTTGCTCTCACCGACACCATGATCATCAGAATTAACTACATAAGCCTTATACCAGATTGTATCACCTACAAAATAATAAGTATTGTCAAAATGGACATAAACTTTTTCTTGAACCCGGTCATACACATGCGGAACTGTGTCAGCCATTGCGTTCTCTACATACCCCAAAGCAAAAAGCGTTGAAATGGATAAGAAAGCGGAATAGATATCTTTACATATACGTGACATAATATCATGATTTAAGTTGGACGATCAAAAGGTTATAACTATCTCATTCCCCGTATGTATCATATACATGAATACAGTCAAGACATTTGTTTCAGTTAATTGCAATATTATGAAAAAAAGACAATCGCAACAAATTCTAAAGATTCAAAACATACAGACTTTTTAGAATTTCACTTTTTTATTTTTTATACGTAATAAATTGTCCATCAGGAGTTACAGCCTCTATAGAAACCTTGAAATCCTTGCAGATGGAGTTGTTGAAGAAACTCACCT
>UMKF01028134.1_pt1 | contig 24073 bp, 19 predicted proteins | sample 1966251 | NCBI WGS metagenome assembly UMKF01 (sample SAMEA4836171, study PRJEB28245) | human gut metagenome | biome: gut microbiome; material: fecal sample | place: Denmark | collected 2008
ATCATCATAATCAAACTCTCCTTTTATTTTTAATAAAATTGCGTCAAACAAATAAAATGCGCAGAACTGCACATTTACTGGCTCAAGTATAACGGCAAGCCGTGTCAGATGCAAGCGAATTCCGATTACAAAATCTTTACAATAATTTTGTAAGTTTTTATCAAAAGTAGTATTTATGCACAAATTTGCCGTAGTTCCGTGCGTTCTCTGTGCTTTGGCACACAATGCACGTATTGCCGTCACTTTATTGTCCTGCAGTGTGCCTCTGCGTTTTTATCCCGTCACTTCACGGCACGGTTGCCCGCCACATTGGAGGGGCCAAAACCGAAGGGCAGCAGTTCGTCCATGCTGCGCTCGATAAAGTCTTCCGGTGTCTTTGCCATGATAACGTTCAGTTCCGGCCCGCCGAATTCAAACAGAGCCTGACGGCACACCCCGCAGGGAGAAGTGATCTGCTCGTTCACCTCGCCGCGGCGGCTGCCCACCACAGCAATGTCTGTGAACTCGGTCACACCCTCGGCCACCGCCTTGAACAGAGCCGTGCGCTCTGCACAGCTGGTGGGGGTAAAGGCAGCGTTCTCCACGTTGCAGCCGGTAAAAATGCGGCCATCCTTGGCGCGCAGGGCAGCGCCCACCATAAAATCGCTGTAGGGCACATAGGCTTTTTCCCGTGCAGCCAGTGCCATGCGGATGAGCTCCTTCTTTTCTTCCAGGGTCAGGTTTGTCATATCCGTCACTCCTTTTTTGGTTTTCAGGGGTCGAAAACAGCGCGGCAAGCCCTTTTGCAGGCAAACCGCGCTGAAATGCGTTTTTAACGCTTAGTATTCTGCACCCAGTGCTACCTTCATCATATCGGTAAAGCTCTTCTGGCGCTGTTCTGCCGTGGTGATTTCCGGCGAAACAAAGCTGTCGGAAATGGTCAGCAGGCAGGCAGCGTTCTTGCCCAGCACCTGTGCATTGGCAAACAGGGCAAAGCTCTCCATCTCCACGCACAGGCAGCCGCGCTCGTCGCGCAGCTTTTCCCAGTAGGTGGGCTTTGCATCGGAGGGCTGACGGTAGAACACATCCGAAGAGTGGATGTTTCCCTCGATGAGGGGGATGCCCTGCTTTGCGGCAGATGCGCGCAGCTTGTCGTTCAGGCTCTGGCTGGGCAGGGTAATATTGCCGTCAAAGCCGCTCTGCACGCGGGCATAGTTGCTTTCACTCACAGCACCGGCGGCCAGCACCACGTCGAACAGCTTGGCCTTGTCGGTATAGCTGCCGGCAGAGCCGATGCGGATGATGTTCTCTACATCGTAGAACTTGAACAGCTCATAGGAATAAATGCCGATGGAAGGCATACCCATGCCGCTGCCCATCACGCTGATGGGACGGCCCTCGTAAGTGCCGGTAAAGCCAAGCATGCCGCGCACGCCGGTCACCTGACGCACATCCTTGAGGAAGGTGTCCGCAATGAATTTTGCACGCAGAGGATCGCCCGGCATCAGGACGGTCTTTGCAAAATCGCCTTTTTCAGCACTGATGTGAGGGGTAGACATAAGATCATCTCTCCTTTTCTGTTACATAATACAGCAGATGGGCCTTCTCCGGAGAAAAAGCCCTCTGCAAACTTACCTTTACCTATACTTTCTGCGGTTGAACACATTCTGCGGCGCGATGTAGCTGCCGTTGCGGCGGATCTCAAAGTGGCAGTGGTTGCCGCTGGAGCGTCCGGTGCTGCCCACATAGCCGATCAGCTGGCCCTGCTTGACGGTCTGACCAGAGTGCACCGCCAGCGACAGACAGTGCGCATACACCGTGGTGTAGCCGCTGCCGTGGCTGATGATGATGGAGTAGCCATAACCCGTACCGGCACCGGCCTTGTTGTAGCCGGCCTTGGTCACGGTGCCGCCCGCCGATGCGTAGATGGGCGTACCGGCAGCCGCACAGATATCCACACCCTTGTGGTTGCCGCCGTACCAGCGTGAGCAGTAGCGATAGCCGGGCACCGGCCAGATGAACTGACCGCTGCCGGTGATGTAGCTGGTGCTGCTGGTCACCTTTTTGGTGCCCTTCACGATCTTTTCCGTGACAGGCTCCTGCACCACTTCCGTGCTCAGGATCTTCTGGGAAAGCTGGATGCCATCGGTGTTATAAACACGCTGCGCCGTGATCTGACGCAGGCCGTTCACACCGTTCTGCACCGTTTTCTTGGTACCCACTGTGTACTCGTTGGAGGTGGTGGTCTCAGTGGTATAGGGGATCTCCTCCTGCCAGGTTTCCACCTTGGTGATGCGCACTTCCAGCGTAGCTTCCTGCTTGGTCACGATCAGCTCATCACCGGCCTGAATGTTAGATTTCTCGTTCAGGGGCGCGCCCTTGAAATTGGTATTCAGTTCGCACAGCTCACGGAAGGTGAGGTCGTTTTTCTGGGCGATGCTCCATAGCGTGTCGCCTGCGCCCACTGTGTAGATCTTTTCCTGCTGCTGCACACCGGAAAGTTCCTTTTCCACATCCGCTTCGTCCTGAAAGCTGTCGTTGAAGTAGATGCCGTTTTCCAGCGTGACTTCCTTGTTGAAGCCCACGGTCACGTTGGAGTTCTCAGGGTTCTCATAGGGTTCCAGCAGGCTGCTCAGGTAGCTCTGCAGGCTGACACCATCGCTGCACACTGCGGTCAGCTCGCCATCCAGATACAGGGCCGTGCCCTCGCTGATCTCGTCGCTGGCGCTCTTCAGGATCGCGTCCGCCATCTCGTTTTCATCCATGGTCTTGTGGGCCACGGTAACGGTGTAGGTAGGCTCCACGGTCCACTTTGCATGGTCGGTGTCTGCGTAGTTGATACGCTCCTGCACCGCCTCACGGGCCGAGTTGAACACATCCTCATTGGCCACATAGCCGACGGTCTGACCGTTCACCTGCACCTCCAGCGCATAAGGCTGGCGGACGGTATGGTTGAACACGGTCACCATAACGGCCAGTGCGCACACCGGCAGCACATACATGGCCATGCGCGGCAGTGTTTTCAGGTTGCGGCGCACGCCGCTGGCCAGATAATGTACGCTGGCTTTGCAGGCTGCGGCAAAGCCTTTTTCTTTCCGCACCCGTTGGGCGTGCACCAGCAGCGAACCGCAGCCCCGGAAGAACAGCCAGATCGGGCCGAACAGGTCCCGGAACATCTGCGCTGCCCCCGGAAACGCCATTGCCGCAGCATTTGCCAGCAGTGTCGTAAATGCCTGCCACAGCCACAGCCAGCCGCTGCGCAGGCCGCGCCCAACGCGGACGAATCCATACTCTGTAGAATAGCCCAGTGCATACAGCGTCTCCCCGATGACTGGCACGGCAGAATTCTGGGCAAGCTTTCTGCCAAAATCATTCACATGATTCTGGGTTTTACGGCGCAGCCGGTGCCGGTGCAAAAGCCCCATGCATTGCAGCTGTGCCCAAAGGGAGCGCAGCCTCTGGCCGCGTTTCGGTTTTACCGGTGAAGCGGGCTGCTGCTCCTTTGTCTTGTCTTCGATCAAAAGGTTTTTCTCCTTCCTTGCCGCCAATGCACACACGGTGCCGGGATAAGACGGCGGCGGTCTTGGGCGCACATGCCCTTTCCAGCAGGCTCATGCACACAACATTCTTATTTTATTATACACCCTGCCGTCTTTGAAACAAGCATTGTCACAAAATTTGGGCGGTTCTTTCACTTACTTTTCACCAAAAAGCTGTTTCATATCCTGCGGCAGCGGGCTTTCCGCCGCAGCAGTCTTCCAGTTATTTCCATTCGCCGGGCATTCCACCCGGATTCCGCCCTCCACCGGGGTGTACACCGGCACCCGGAAGCTCTGCCTTGCACAGTGCAGCGCCTGCCGCCCAATGCGCTCCCGGCTCCCGCCGTAAAGGTCATCCCCAGCCAGCGGGTGGCCGATGGACGCAAAATGCACCCGGATCTGATGGGTGCGGCCCGTTACCGGCACACAGGCTGCAAGGCTCAGGCCGTTTTCTGCCTTTAATATGGTATACTCGGTGCGGCTGGGCTTGCCGTCCGGGGTCACGCAGCGGCCAATGATGCTCTCCGCCTGGCGGCCAATGGGCGCGTCGATCACGCCCGGACCCAGCGGCAGCTCTCCCTCCACAACGGCATAGTAGAGTTTTTCCACATTCCGGGCCAGCAGCGGCGCAGCATAGGCGTGCTTTGCAGCCAGAACAAGGCCGCTGGTGTCCTTATCGATACGGTTCACCGGGCGGAACACCGGGCTGATGCCCTGCTGCGCAGCCCATGCCGCATACCCGTTGGCAAGGGTATCGTAGGGGTAGTTCAGGGTGGGGTGCACGGCCAGATGCGGCGGCTTTTCCAGCACCACTGCAAAGGCATCCTCATAGACCACGTTTACCGGGATCTCCGGCTGCGGGGCCACGCCTTCCCCTTCCGGCGGCAGCTCAAAGCTGACCGTCTGCCCCGGGTACACCCTGCGGTTGGCAAGGACAGGCTCTCCATCCGCAAAAAAGCCGCCGCCCCGGAACTTGACTGCACGGGCAAGGTCGGTAGAAACGGCACACTGGCGCAGAAAATTGCGCAGAAGCACTCCGTTTTGGGTCTGCGGCGTATCGGGCACCGTAAAAAACAGCCGCATATGCACCCCCACCTCCTGCGCAAAAAAACATAAAAATATATAAGACATTATATCAAAAAAGGCTTCTACTTGCAAATCCTGCTTTTTTATGGTATCATGAGGAGCGGAAAACGAGTGGAACATACGGCGGCGGGGCGGCTTTGACCGCTCTGAGGAAAGTCCGGGCCTCACAGAGCACGGTAACTGCTAACGGCAGCCGAGGGTGACCTTAGGGAAAGTGCAACAGAAAACAAACCGCCGCAGCAATGCGGTAAGGATGAAACGGCGAGGTAAGAGCTCACCAGCGCATGGGTGACCATGCGGCTTTGTAAACCCTACCGGAAGCAACGCCTATATGGGACGTACAGCGCTGCTCGCGTGTCCCGAAGGCGGCACGAACCTGTCAGCAATGGCAGGTCTAGACAGATCGTCGTTTAATACAGAACCCGGCTTACGGTCTATCTCGTTTTCCATTTTTCAGTCTTTGATTCCCGCACATTTTTGTGTGGGATTTTTTATTTTTTGTCTTGCCTGCTTTCTCCGTCGGGCAGTGCGAGATGGAGAGAACGCGGCTGTTTTGTTTTTGTCATTGTTCTTTTACTTCCCGTTTGGGTCTGTTTGTGGTATACTATGTGCACTGCAGGAAATTGCAGTCAACTAAGAAAGACAGGATGTGAAATCCTCCGATGAAAGATGGTTTTTTGAAAGCAGCCGCCCTTTCTCCCGCACTGCGGGTGGCCGACTGCGCCTATAATGTCCGGCAGATCACGGATGCTTTGCACAAAGCCGCAGCCCGCGGCGTAAAGCTGGCCGTGTTCCCCGAGTTCTGCCTGACCGGCTATACCTGCGGCGACCTGTTTCTGCAGCGCACGCTGCAGACCGGTGCACTGGATGCCCTGAGCACCCTGCTTGATGAAACAAAAGCACTGGACGTTGTCACGCTGGTGGGCCTGCCGCTGCTGGTGCACGGCAAGCTGTACAACTGCGCCGCCGTGCTATGCCATGGCCGCATTCTGGGTCTTGTGCCCAAGACCTATCTGCCCAACTACGGCGAGTTCTACGAAAAGCGCCAGTTCACCCCGGGCAGCACCGAGGTGGAGCTGGTGGAGGTGTGTGGTCAGCAGGTGCCCTTTGGCACCTCCCTGCTGTTCCGCTGCCGCCAGATGCCCAGCTTTGTGCTGGGTGTTGAGATCTGCGAAGATCTGTGGAGCGCCCTGCCGCCCTCCACCTTCCACGCGCTGGCCGGTGCGACCGTGATCGCAAATCTTTCCGCCAGCGATGAGACCGTCGGCAAGGCCGAGTACCGCCGGGCGCTGGTGTCCAACCAGTCTGCCCGCCTGCTGTGCGGCTACCTGTATGCTTCCGCCGGGCACGGTGAGAGCACGCAGGACATGGTGTTCGCCGGCCACGACCTCATTGCCGAGAACGGCACCATCCTCTCTGAGAACGCTCCCTTTGACGGCGGCTGTGCCGAGACCGAGATCGACTGCCAGCGCATGGAAGCCGAACGTGCCCGCAACACCAGTTTTGAGCTGAGCGGCGAGGGCTACCAGACCGTGGAGTTCGATCTGGAACCGGCAGAGACCACGCTGACCCGCTGGATCGACCCCGCACCCTTTGTACCCGGCGACCCCAAGCGCCGCGCCGAGCGCTGTGAGCTGATTCTGAAAATGCAGGCGGACGGCCTTGCAAAGCGGCTGGAACACGCCCACGCAAAGACCGCCGTTATCGGCATTTCCGGCGGCTTGGACAGCTGTCTTGCACTGCTGGTGGCTGTGCGTGCCATGAAGCAGCTGGGCCGCCCCGCCCGGGATGTGCTGGCTGTGACCATGCCCTGCTTTGGCACCACGAAGCGCACCCGCAGCAACGCAGAGATCCTGTGCGATGAGCTGCAGGTCTCCTTTAAGGAGATCGATATCGCCAACACCGTGCACAGCCATTTTGCGGACATCGGTCAGGACGAGAGCGTGCTGGATGTCACCTTTGAAAACGGACAGGCCCGCGTGCGCACGTTGGAGCTGATGGACACCGCCAACCGCACCGGAGGCCTTGTAGTGGGCACCGGCGACCTTTCGGAGCTGGCGCTGGGCTGGGCCACCTACAACGGCGACCACATGAGCATGTACGGTGTGAACGCCGGTGTGCCCAAAACGCTGGTGCGCCACCTTGTGCGCTACGAAGCCGACATTGCCGCCACCGATGCTCTGCGCACGGTGCTGCTGGATATTCTGGATACGCCCGTCTCCCCGGAGCTGCTGCCTGCCAAGGACGGCGAGATCGCGCAGAAGACCGAGGACCTTGTGGGACCCTACGAGCTGCACGATTTCTACCTGTATCAGGTGCTGCGCTTCGGCTTTGGCCCGGCCAAGATCTTCCGGCTGGCAAAGACTGCATTCGCAGGCCGGCCGGAGTACCCGGACAGCGTGCTGTACAAGTGGCTGCGCAACTTCTACTGGCGGTTCTTTGCCCAGCAGTTCAAGCGCAGCTGCCTGCCCGACGGCCCCAAGGTGGGCAGCGTGACCCTTTCGCCCCGCGGCGACTGGCGGATGCCCAGCGATGCCTGTGCCGCACTGTGGCTGGCCGAGCTGGAACAATTACAGATCAAGGATTAACGCATGAAAAACAAAAAGCTGCTTACCAACATTCTGTTTGCCGTGGTCATTCTGGCCATTGCCGCTGTGCTGCTGGTGGTACGCCGCGTGCACGCTTCCGGCTCCGGACTGCGGGCCGAGCTGATCTACGGCGACAACAACACCACCATGAACCTGCCGCTGGACGTGGATGAGACCTATGATGTGGACACCGGTTACTATACCGTCCACATTCAGATCAAGGACGGTGCAGCCCGGTTCGTGGATTCGCCCTGCCCGGATCACATCTGTGAAGGCTTTGGCTGGCTTTCCAACGAAGATCAGACTGCCACCTGCCTTCCCGCCCGTGCAGTGCTGACCATTGTACCTGTTTCCTGACAAAAAGGAGTGGTTTTGAATGATGGATGAAAACGATCGTTCCCACGAAGATTACCGTTCTCTGCGGCACATCAGCCGCAAGGAAGGCTCTGAGGATACTGCGCCCATCGAGGTAGACAGCTCGGCGTTTTTTTCCGAGCTTCCGCCGGAACAGCCCAGCACACCGCCTCCGGCCAAGCCTCCCCAGAAGCCGCCGCGCAGCGGCCACAACACACCCGTACCGCCCAAGGCCCAGCCGCCCGTGGATGGAGCCGTGGCAGTACCTTCCAAGTGGGGGAAAATTTTGCTGATCTTACAAGGTATTTTAAGCATTCTGGCACTGGTGCAGCTGTGGCGCACCCAGATGCTGCCGGTGCTGTATCTGGTCATTCTGGCCGCGCTGCTGGCGCTTTTGTGGCTGCTGGTAAAGCGCTGTCAGGAGTACAATGTTCCCGGCAAGGTGGCCCGGGTATTCTCGGTGTTCCTGTGCGCTGCCATGGCGCTGGGCTGCTTCTGGGCCCAGCAGGGCCTTTCTGCCCTAGGCAGCATGACCTCTGGCCTGCTCACCGGTGCCGAGGCCAACAAGATCACCAAGGAGCCGTTTGTGATCTACCTCAGCGGCGTGGACACCCGCGGCGAGTTGACCGAAAATGCCCGCAGCGACGTGAATATCCTTGCTGCCGTGAACCCTGTCACCAAGAGGGTGGCCCTGATCAACACCCCGCGCGACTACTACGTAGACCTTGCCGGCACTGACAGCAAGGATAAGCTGACTCACGCCGGTCTGTACGGCGTGGAAACCAGCATGGCCACACTGGGCAATCTGTACGGCGTCAATGTGGACCATTACATCCGCATCAACTTTGCGGGCTTCATCAGCATCATCGATGCGCTGGGCGGCGTGGATGTCTACTCCGATCAGGCGTTCACTTCTGTGGGCAGCCCCGGCTACTATGACCCCACCACCTTTGTGGAGGGCTGGAACCATCTGGACGGCAAGGCCGCTCTGGCCTTTGCCCGTGAGCGTCACGCCTTTGCATCCGGCGATATCCAGCGCGGCATCAACCAGATGAAGGTGATCGATGCCATGCTGAACAAGATCAAGTCCCCTGCCCTGCTGATGGGCTTTTCCAAGATCATGGATGCCGCAGCCGACTGCTTTGTGACCAGCTTTTCGCAGGATCAGATCAGTGCGCTGGTGCGGATGCAGCTGAGCGACTTTGCCGAGTGGGATATTGAAAGCTATACCGTCACCGGCACAAGCTCCAGCAGCACCAAGTGCTACTCTGCCAAGGGACAGAAGCTCTACGTCATGAAACCGGATGATGCTTCTGTGAGCAAGGCCAGGGAAATGATCGCGTCCGTGCTGGGCGGTGAGGGCACCGTTGCCGACACCACCCAGAAGCCGGAAAAGACCGATGTGTTCACCCCCACCACCGACCCGAACGCCGCTGTTTCGGAGGTGCCTGCGGAGAGCGTTCCCGAGGAAGTGCCCGCCGACAGCCTGCCGGAAGAGACCGTCCCGGCTGACCAGCCTGCAGATACAGAGCAGCCTGCCGACACCCAGCCGCAGGAGCCGGAAGCTCCCGCCGAGGGCGAGCCCGGCAGCGGTGATACGGCCGGAGAAGCACCGTCCATCTCCCTGCCCACACAGGAAGAGGTGGAACAGGCTGCATCGTCCATCTACAATGCGGCTTCCTCCATCTGGGGTGCCATTCAGGATGCTGCTTCGCAGCAGAACGACGCGGCCTGACGATTTGAAATATCCTCTGCGCAAGCTCCGGACTCTATAGCGGAAATATTATTTTATTTGCAAAACAGGAAACGACTGCGGTCATTTCCTGTTTTGCTTTTTCACCAGAAAGTCCGTGCCGATAAACTGCATAAAAATGCCGCCTGCATCTTGAACCAATGCAGGCGGCTTTCTCATTCAAAATAATTATGCCTTGATCTCGTTCCAGACGCTCTTGCCGTCCAGAGAGGAAGCATCCACATCAAGATACTCGCAGATGGTCTGGGCGATGGTGCCAAAACACAGACGGGTGCCAAGGTCAACGCCAGGCTTCACGCCCTTGCCGCAAATCAGGTACGGCACATACTCGCGGGTGTGGTCGGTGGTCTTGGTATAGGACGGGTCGCAGCCATGGTCAGCGGTGACCATGAGGAGATCGCCCTCCCGCATTCCGGGGATGAAGTCGGCCACGAACTTGTCAAACTCGGTGGCAGCGGCGGCATAGCCTGCTACATCGCGGCGGTGGCCGTAGAGCATATCGAAGTCCACCAGATTCACAAAGGCAAGGCCCTCAAAGTCGCGGGTCTGCAGGGCCTTGGTAAAGGCGATGCCGTTGGTGTTGCCAGTGGTCTTGATCTTCTCGGTCACACCCTCACCGTCGAAGATGTCAAAGATCTTACCAACAGCGATCACATCCCTGCCAGCATCTTTCAGCAGATCCAGCATGGTAGCGCGGGGCGGCTTGAGGCTCAGATCGTGGCGGTTGGTGGTGCGGTAGAAGGTATCCGCAGTGTGGCCCAGGAAGGGGCGTGCGATCACGCGGCCCACGCCGTACTCGCCCTTGAGCATCTCGCGGGCGATCTCGCAGTAGCGGTACAGCTCATGCACCGGCACCAGCTCTTCGTTGGCGGCCACCTGAAATACGCTGTCGGCACTGGTGTAAACGATAAGGGCGTTTTCTTTCATGGCCTGCTCGCCGTAATCCTTCAGTACCTGCGTGCCGGAGTAAGGCTTGTTGCACAGCACCTTGTGGCCGGTCTTTTCCTCAAACTCGTGGATCAGCTCATCCGGGAAGCCGTTCGGGAAGGTGGGCAGCGGCTTGGGGCTTACCACACCGGCGATCTCCCAGTGACCAATGGTGGTATCCTTGCCCATGCTCTGCTCCTGCAGGCGGGCAAAGGAGCCGATGGGCGCTGCGGTCTTTTCGCCTGCGGTCACACCATCAATGTTGAACATGCCCATCTTTTGCAGGTTGGGGCAGTTGAAGTTGGGATGTTTTGCAATGGCACCCAGGGTGTTGGTGCCCTCGTCGCCAAAGGCGGCGGCATCCGGCTCTGCGCCAATGCCAAAGCTGTCGAGGACGATCAGAAAAACACGCTTTTCCATATCGTTTTTTCTCCATTTCTTCCGGGGACCTGCCCCGGATAAGTGATACTATCTTTACTTATCATTATAAGCAAATCCTGTGCCGGATGCAAGCGTTTTTGCTGTGCTGCAAATATCCGTCATTTTCACCAAAATGTTCGTCATTTTGTTCACGAATTGACCGGGCGTTTTTTCATTTTTAAACGTAAATGCGTCATTCCGTGGCAAAGATTTCTTGACCGCCTAAAAAATTCAGCCACAGCGCAAAGTTTTCCTTGCCCTATTGTATCCCAGCGGATATAATAATAGGTGGAAAAGTTTTGAACCACAGGATTTTTCCGCTTTTGTACTACAGCACGGGATTTTTCCCGTTGGCCACGTGCAGCTGTCTGTATGACAGCGGACAGCCTGCCGCAAAATAGAGAATGTGAAGTTGTAGTTGGAGGTAGTAAAAGTATATGAGAAAAACAAAGATCATCTGCACTCTGGGCCCGTCCACCGATCAGGAAGGCGTTCTGCGCGAGCTGGTCGCCAACGGCATGAATGTTGCCCGTTTTAATTTTTCCCACGGCTCTCACGAGGAGCATCTGGGCCGCTTTGAAAAGCTGAAAGCCATTCGTGAAGAGCTGGGCAAGCCGGTCGCCGCCCTGCTGGACACCAAAGGCCCTGAGATCCGCCTGAAGGACTTCAAGAACGGCACTGAAATGCTGGAAGCCGGCCAGACCTTCACCCTGACCACCCGTGAGGTGGAAGGCACCAAGGAGATCTGCTCCATCACCTATAAGGACCTGCCGCAGGACGTGCAGCCCGGCGGCACCATCATGCTGGACGACGGCCTGATCAAGCTGCAGATCGTCACCGTGAACGACACCGACATCGTGTGCAAGGTGCTGAACAACGGCAAGATCAAGAACAAGAAGGGTGTCAATGTGCCCGGCGTGCATCTGTCCATGCCGTATATGAGCCAGCGCGACCGCGACGATATCATCTTTGGCGCACAGCAGGGCTTTGACTTCATCGCTGCTTCCTTCGTGCGCACCGCACAGGATGTGTACGATATCCGCAACCTGCTCAACGAGTATGATTCCGATATCCGCATCATCGCCAAGATCGAGAACCGTGAGGGCGTGAACAACATCGACAGCATTCTGGCTGCAGCCGATGCTGTCATGGTGGCCCGCGGCGATCTGGGCGTTGAGATCGACTTTACCGAGCTGCCCGGCATTCAGAAGAATATCATCGAGCGCTCCTTCTCCTTTGGCAAGCCCATCGTCACCGCTACCCAGATGCTGGACAGCATGATCGTGAACCCCCGTCCCACCCGCGCCGAGATCTCCGACGTGGCAAATGCCATCTACGACGGCACCTCTGCCATCATGCTTTCCGGCGAGACTGCTGCCGGTGCTTACCCCGTGGAGGCCCTCAAGACCATGTCTGCCATTGCTGAGCGCACCGAGCAGGAGAATCACTCCCGCTTTGCGCCCCTCGCCGAGAACACCGGCAAGATCAGCGTGAGCGATGCAACTGCACATGCTGCCTGCCTGACCGCCAAGGACGTGAATGCTGCCGCCATCGTCACCGTGTCCGAGTCCGGCAACACCGCCCGTCTGCTGAGCAAGTACCGCCCGGAGCAGCCCATCATCGCCTGCGTGATGAAGGAGCAGGTGCAGCGTCAGCTGGCCCTGAGCTGGGGCATCACCCCGCTGATGATGCCTCTGGCACACAGCACTGATGAGCTGATCGAGATGTCCACCTCTCTGGCCAAGGAGAACGGCTACCTGCACAACGGTGAGCTGGCCGTTGTGACCGCAGGCGTGCCTGTGGGCGTGTCCGGCACCACCAACATGATCAAGATCCACATGGTAGGCAACTGTCTGGCTACCGGTGTGGGCGTTGGCCGCGAGAATGCCGACGTAACCAGCGCCACCGGCAAGGCCTGCGTCTGCCGCACGCTGGAAGAGGTGCGTGCAAAGTTCAAGCCCGGCATGGTGCTGGTGGTGCCCTCCACCAGCAATGAAATGCTGAGCTATGTGCGTGATGCCGCTGCTCTGGTGGTGGAAGAGCCGGGCCTGAACAGCCACGCTGCCATTGCCGGCAAGGCCCTGCTCAAGCCTACCGTTGTGGGTGCCGCCGGTGCTACCAGCCACATCCGCGACGGTCTGATGATCGCTGTGGACTGCGCGCACGGCAGCGTGCAGCGCCTGCAGGCATAAGCCAAAGGAGAAGATCATGGAACGCATTGCAAGCTTCTGTGTTGACCATACCAAACTGGACCGCGGCATGTATCTGATCCGTCAGGACGGCGATGTTCTCACATGGGACATCCGCATGAAAAGGCCCAATCACGGCGATTACCTTTCCACCGGTGCCGCCCACACGCTGGAGCATCTGTTTGCCACCTATGCACGCAACAGCGCCTTTCAGGACAGCGTGATCTACGTTGGCCCCATGGGCTGCCGCACCGGCTTCTATCTGCTCACCCGCGGCCTGACTCCCGCCGAGGCACTGGAGCTGACGGTGGAATCCTTCCGCTTCATGGCTGGCTTTGAGGGCGCTGTGCCCGGGGCCAGCGAAGTGGAGTGCGGCAACTACCGCGATATGGATCTGCCCGCCGCCAAGGCCGAAGCCGCTGCCATGCTGCCGGTGCTGGAAGCACTGACCGGCGACGAGCTGCATTACTAAGCTATCTTCACCCTTCAAATTCATCATCATAAAAAAGCGCTCTCCCACCGGGTTTCCGTTGGGAGAGCGCTTTCGTTTTATTCGGTTTTTAAAGGCTATCCAGTGCCTGCCGTGCAGCACGGATGTTTTCTTCACCCGTCTGCCATACCTCAAACTCTGAAAAGCCCGGCAGCCCCATGGGCACACCCTCGCGGCGGAAGGTCATGCGGCTTTGCAGCACCTGCTTGCCGGAAAGGTGGAACGCATGTGCCCCGGTCTGTGCGGCCAGTGCCGGGATGTTTTGTGCCGTGACACCGGCACCTACCAGAATTTCCACGCTGTCCCCTGCCCGCTCCACCAGTCGGCCGAGAAGCTCCGCTCCCTCTGGGGCACTCGCCGCCTGCCCGCTGGTGAGGATGGTACAAAGGCCCATGTTCCGGACCGTTTCCAGTGCCGCAAAGGGGTCGGCGCTGACATCAAAGGCACGGTGCAGGGTACACGCCACCGGACGGCCTGCCTTTTCCGCTGCCCTGCGCGCCGCCGCATAAATGGGCCGCATGGCCTCCGCATCCAGCTGCCCTTCCGGGGTCAGCACACCGGTCACGATACCATCCGCCCCGGCCTCCACCAGCTCTGCGGCCAGCTGTTCCATCTGGGCAAGCTCGTAGCTGTCGTAACAGAAATCTCCGAACCGGGGCCGCAGCAGAGCACGCACCGGCAGGCCGGTCTCCGCCTTGACCTGACGCACCAGCGCAAGGCTGGGCGTTGTACCGCCCACGATCAGGTCGGCACACAGTTCCAGCCTGCTGGCACCGCCGCGCTTTGCTGCCAGTGCACTGGCAGTGCTGTCCACACATACTTCCAGAACGGAACGCATTTCAATTCCTCCCTTTTTGCCGGGCTTTGAACCCGGCATTCTGGTTTATTCTACCACGTTTTTCCGTTTTATAAAACCCTGTGGCAGCAAAAAGCTGCGGCCCGGGTCTTATCCCTGCCGCAGCCTTTGTTGTTTTTTTCAGATCAGACCCAGCGCCTTGAACTCCTTTGCAATGCCGTCCTCGTATACCGAGGGAGCAATGCGGTCGCACCGCTTTTTCAGGTTTTCGGAGCCATTGGCCATACACACACTGATGCCCGCCACATCGGTCATCTGCAGGTCATTATCGCTGTCACCAAAGCCGATGGTATCCGCCAGCGTGCAGCCCAGATGATCACAGATGGCCTTGATTCCGGTGCCCTTATTAAATTTGCGGTTGATGAGCTCACCATTCACAAAGCCATCGGTCAGGCGGTCCAGCTTGCTTTCGCAGAACACGAACTGGTCGGCATAGAGCTGCTTTGCCTCGGCAAGGTCGCTCTCGTGGTCGGCAATGAACACGATCTTATACAGCGGTTCCCCTTTGTAATCGGAAAGCGGCAGGATGGACATGCCCTCTTCCATGGCTTTGTGCCAGCGTTCTGCTTCGCTGTTCAGCGGTGCATCGTTCTTTTTGTGGATAAATTTCCACCTCTCAGCCATCTTGCTTCCGCCAAAGGTGGCATCCCGGGCTTCCAGCGTGCACTCCACGCCATTGCGCTCCAGCGCCGCGCGCACGCCTTCAGCCTGCTGCGGCTCCATGGGGATGTCCACCAGCGTCTTGCCATCGCACAGCACATAGCCGCCGGCGCTGCACACTGCGCCCGCAAAGCAGTCGTGCCGCAGCAGCGGTTCGGTCATGCGGTGGTTGCGGCCGGTGCACAAAAACAGCTTGTGTCCGTTTGCTCTGGCGCGATCCAGTGCAGCCAGAGTGCTTTCCGGGATGAGCATATCACCCGGCGGCAGCAGCGTGCCGTCAATATCCAGAAAAATCAGCTTACGACCCATACTTTTATCCTTTATCATCAAAGGGAGCCTCGCTCCACGATCTGATAGCCCAGCGTCACCTGACGCACAGGCCCACTGCTCCCATTTTCTTCCAGCATCTGCAGCAGGATCCGGGCAGCCTCCTGCCCCACCTGCTTCTGGTAAAAGCGCACCGTGGCCAGCCCCGGTTCCATCATGCTGCCAGCCCAGCTGTCGCCAACGCCTGCAAGACCCACATCCTGCCCCACATGCCGTCCTGCTTCCCGCAGGGCACGCATGGCACCAAAGGCCACCGTGTCAGTCACGCAGACCACACCGTCCAGATCCGGGCAGCGCACCAGCAGTTCCTGCATGCAGCGCTGGCCCTCCTCCATGGTAAAGGCGTTACAGCAGATGCGGGGCATCTGTTCGCCGTTCAGTCCGGCAGCGTTCAGCGCATCCTGCACGCCCTCACGGCGCTGCACGCCGGTGGCATCGTCCCGCTCTGTACCGCCAATATAAACGATCCTTTTGCGGCCATGGTCCAGCATCCGCTGGGCAAGTTCCCGGGCTGCAGTGCGGTCGTCGTTGTACACGCAGGCCACATCCTGAAAACGCTGGCCTGTTACCACCACCGGCACACGGCAGTTTTTCAGCGCCTGCGCCAGCTGAGGAGTATAATAGCTGCCCAGCAGGATGATGCCCGCCACGTGGTTGCGCTGCATGGCAGTCAGATAGCCCAATTCCCGCTGGGCGTCCAGCTCGGTGTTTCCCAGCAGCATCAGATAGCTCTTTGCATCCAGCTCACTGGCAATGCCTGCCGTGATCTGCCCCACCGACTGGGAACCGATGCTGGGAGCGATCACCCCCACCTGATTCACTTTTCCGGTGCGCAGAGTCTGGGCGGCGGTATCCGGGCGGTAGCCGGTCTTTTCCACTACCTCGTGGATGGCAGCCCTCTTCTGTTCGCTCAGGGGGCCTCCGTTCAGGTAGCGGCTGACCGCCGCACTGGATACACCCGCCATTTTTGCAATATCACTGATGGTCATTTGCAGTACTTCTCTCTTTTGGGATGCATTGTTATGTGTAAACGTTTTCATGCTTATTATAAACCGCTTTCACCCATCCCGCAAGATGCGCTTTTCCCGGTTTATTCCGAACGCATTTTTGTTTTTCTGGCAACTGTGTACAAAAGACGGCTTTTTTCTGAGAAGCAGGGCATTACAGGCGGTCAGGCTGCGCCCATGCTCCATGCACGCACGGCAAGCCCCAGCAGCAGGACCACCAGCAGAACGATGAACACGGTTTTATTGCCAGTTCTTCTCTGTTTCTTTTTGCGGCCTGCCGTGCTGCGGCTTTTGGCCGAGCTGCTGCGCGCTGTGGTGCTTCTGCTGCCGGAGGAACGGCTGCCGGCCGTTTTGCGGCTCTGGGTGCTGCGGTTCTGGCCCTGCTTTGTGCTCTGGCGGGCTGGCTCGTGCGCAGCCGTTTTTTCTTCCGGCGCACGGCTGGATGCGATCGGTTCCTTTGCGCCGCAGCGTGCCAGATAATTTTCTGCGTCGCGGTAATAGCGGGCAAGTTCATTCTCGCGGAAAGCCGTGCCCACATAGCCGTCTTCCAAGCTCTCCACCGCCTCGTTGAACAGGATCGCCGCCTGAGCGGCATCGGTGTGATCGGTGGCGTGGGCGGCTTCGTTGCGGGCGGTGCGCACAGCATTGCAGGCGCGGCGGGCCGCACCCGGATTGCTGGTATTGCCCAGCAGGTCCAGCGGTTTGGCGGCATCCTTTTCCGGGTCCAGCAGAACCCGCATACAAATGGTGGTATCCAGCTGCTGCCAGCTGTTTTTGCCGGAAAGATCCGGCATACGGTCGTAGTAGTCCGGGCTTTCCTGCTGGCGCCGTGCAACGTGATCCAGCAGTGCACCCAAGCTGTGCGCACCGGGTTTGTGCTCCCAGTGCCAGCGCAGCAGGCGGCGGCTGATCTCATCGCAGGCAGTCTTGATCTCAAAGGCAGCCTGTAAGGCTTCTTCCGGCATAATGGTTCTCCCTTCTTCTGGCATACAAAAAAGCGGAGAAGGCATACCGCCCTCTCCGCTGCTGTTTGTGTTACAGCACGAACTGGTAATACACGAAGCCGCACAGTGCCACTGCTGCACAGACAATGGCAGTGATGGGCGGCACCCAGCGGATCAGCGCTTCGGCCACGCTGTCGCGCTCGTCCTCGTATTCTTCCTCGTCGTCATAGGCAGGCTCCGGCTGCTGAGATATCGGCTGTGCACGGCGGGCTGCAGCAGGCATCACACGGGTGCCTTCGTCCGCAGCTGCATGAGATGCCCTGCCCGGGAACTGTGCCCGCATTCCGGCATCCATCACACGGGTCTGCTCTGCAGCAGGTTCTTCCGGCTGTGGTTCTGCTTCACGGCACGGTGCACCCATGATCCGGGTCGGCTCCTCCTGCACGGGCGCTGCGCCCATAATGCGGGTAGGCTCTTCAGCCTGCGGGGCAAGAGGCGTTTCCAGTTCCGGCTCGGTCTGGGCAGGCTGTTCCGGCTGCAGCAGGGTGTTCAGCGCGTTCTGCAGCAGGATGCGGTCGCAGCCGCACTCCGAGCAGTACACGGTATCCTCCTCCTTCGGGTGGAAGGCACCGCAGGCGCAGTACCAGCCATTTTCAAACACCTGCGGCTGATACTTCAGCTCCGGGCGGTTCATGCGGGTCTCCAGCGCCTTTTCCAGCTCAGCAGACAGGCGCTTGGGGGCAGGCAGGCGCACGCGCTTGATGCCGTCCAGATGCACCACCCGCTTGCCGTTGTACACGTTGCACAGCGAAACATCCACGCTGGTGATGGCCTTTGCGGTAACGAACACCGCATCGTCCATGCCAAACAGTTCGCCAGGCTTTACTTCCAAGTCACGGTACTCGAACCGGTCCTCGCACAGGATCACGCCGTCCACGCCCTTGCACTTGAAGTGGATCTCCAGCGCGGTCAGGGTCACCTTGGAAATATTCTTGAAGGTCAGGCAGACCGCGTGCTCCCCGCTGACATCACCCTTGAGCAGCTCCACGCAGACGAACTGCACCGGGCTGCCGGGGGTGTAATAGTTTGCGCGGGTCCGTGCGACCGGGTTAAAATTTTCCTCCACGACACTCGCTCCTTTCCGTTTGGATCAAATCAGTTCTGCGGGTCCTGTGCATCCGGCGTTTCCGGTGCAGCGGTCTCCGGCAGCGGCTGGGCCGTTTCGGCCTGCTCCGCAGGCTCAGCGGTCTCTGCAGGTTCAGCAGTTTCGGCCTGCTGAGCAGTCTCTGCAGGGGCAGCCTGCACGGTCTGAGCAGGCTGTTCCGGCTTCGGCTCATCGCCTTCACGCGGGGGCAGTGTGCCGCCCGCCATAATGGTGTTGAACTCCTGCTCGTTGAGCTTCTCGCGTTCCATCAGGGCCTGTGCCAGCGCGTGCAGCTGATCGATGTGCTCGGTCAGGGTGCGGCGGCAGGTCTCGTAGGCTTCATCGATGATATCCCGCATCTCGCCGTCGATCTCGGCAGCGGTGGTCTCGCTGTAGCCCTTGCCCTGGCCCAGATCGCGGCCCAGGAAGGTCTCCTCCTGCGAGGTACCGTACACCACAGGGCCAAGCCGCTCCGAGAAGCCGTACTTGGTGATCATCTGGCGGGCAATGTTGGTGGCCTGCTGCAGATCATTGGAAGCACCGGTGGAGATATCCTCCAGGATCAGCTGTTCGGCCACGCGGCCGCCCAGACTGGAAACGATATCCTCGAACATTTCGCCCTTTGTCACGTAGCTGCGGTCTTTCTCGGGCAGGTACATGGTGTAGCCGCCAGCCTGACCACGCGGGATAATGGTGATCTCGTGCACACGGGGGTGATGCTTGCAGTAGAAGCCCGCCACAGCGTGGCCTGCCTCGTGGTAAGCAGTCAGCTTCTTTTCCTCCGGGGTCACAACGCGGCTCTTCTTCTCCGGGCCAGCCATCACCTTCATGGAAGCTTCCTCGATATCCTCCATGGTAATGGCCTTGCGGTTGCGGCGTGCAGCCAGCAGAGCCGCTTCGTTGACAAGGTTCTCAAGGTCTGCGCCTGCAAAGCCTGCGGTGCGCTGTGCAATGACCCTGAGAGAGACATCCGGGGCCAGCGGCTTCTTTTTGGTGTGGACCTTGAGGATCTCCTCACGGCCCTTGACATCCGGCAGGCCCACATAGACCTGACGATCAAAGCGGCCTGGCCGCAGCAGGGCCTTATCCAGAATGTCGGCACGGTTGGTGGCCGCCATGACGATGATGCCGTCGTTGGCCTCAAAGCCGTCCATTTCCACCAGCAGCTGGTTCAGGGTCTGCTCGCGTTCATCGTGGCCGCCGCCCAGACCGGCACCGCGCTGACGGCCCACAGCATCGATCTCATCAATGAAGATGATGCAGGGCATGGACTTCTTTGCCTTATCGAACAGGTCACGCACGCGGGATGCACCCACGCCGACGTACATTTCCACAAAGTCAGAGCCGGAAATGGAATAGAAGGGCACACCGGCCTCGCCTGCGCAGGCGCGGGCCAGCAGGGTCTTGCCGGTGCCCGGAGGGCCTACCAGCAGCACGCCGTGGGGGATGCGTGCGCCCAGAGTGTTGAACTTCTCCGGGCTTTTCAGGAACTCCACGACCTCTTTCAGCTCTTCCTTTTCCTCGTCCTCACCGGCAACATCGGCAAAGGTGGCTGTCTTTTGGTTCTCGTGCTCGTCCTTCACCTTGGCTTTGCCAACGTTCATGATCCCGCCGCCGCCAGCACCGCCGCGCATCATGGAGAACAGCAGGAAGCCGGTGCAGCCCAGCATTGCCAGATAGAACAGGATCTCCATCCATGGGATGTTTTCCTTGACAGGGGTATAATCGTACACCATGGGAGCATCCGGGTTTGCGGCATCGTAGGCGGCAATGTAGTCGCCCACATACTTGACGAACATAGATGCATAGGGCAGCTTGTAGCGCACAGTCACAGTGCCGTCGCTGTTCTTCTGCGCAGCAGTATCCTCATCCGAGGAGGACAGCATACCGCTCAGCAGTCCGCCGGTGGCCTGCGTGGTGCTCTGGGACGTGGTATCGGGCAAGGGCAGGTTGTTCTTGCCGCCTTCCTTGAGGTTCATGGTGATGACACCGGTGTTCAGGTCCAGCGAGAACTGCGTGACCTGCAGGCTTTCAAAATAATGCACCACCGTGGAATATTCCATGGAAGAGCTGTTGGCAGAGCCGGTGCCGCCCAGCACCGACCAGACCATCAGCACCGCCGCCAGCGCCAGAGCAAGGATCAGCGGATTGAAACGGGGTCTTTTGGATTGCAAAAAAATCAACTCCAGTTCTTGGATGAATTATAGTGTGAGAAATCACTTCTCGTAGACTTCAGGCTTGAGCACACCCACATAAGGCAGGTTGCGGTATTTTTCATCGTAGTCCAGACCGTAGCCCACCACGAACTCGTCCGGCACCTGGAAGCCCTCGTAGTCGGGCTGGATATCGGCCTTGCGGCGGCTGGGCTTGTCCAGAATGGTGCAGATCTTTACCGAGTTGGGGTTGCGCATCTTGAGCATGGGCACCAGATTCGAGAGGGTGACGCCGGTATCCAGAATATCCTCCACGATCAGCACATCCTTGCCGGACAGATCACCGTCCAGATCCTTGATGATTTTTACAAGGCCGCTGGTAACAGTGTTGCTGCCACCGTAGCTGGACACCACCATAAAATCGATGCTGCAGGGAATGCTCACCGCACGCATCAGGTCGGCCATAAACACCACCGAGCCCTTGAGGATGGACACCAGAACAAGGTTCTTGCCCTCGTAATCCTTGCTGATCTGGGCACCCAGCTCAGCAACCTTTGCCTTTAACTCTTCTTCACTGACCAGAACAGTCTTGATATCATCATGCATACTCATGTTATTTCCTCCCTATGTTCCATTTCCATCTGCAGCACCTGCGCAGTGTCTGCATCCGGGGCAAGGCCCTCGGCAAAGCCCGCACCGCAGACCCACAGTACTTCGCTGCCCGCCGCCAGCAGCGGCAGCTGATCGCGTTGGCTGGCCGGGATGCCCGTTTCGTTCATCCACTTGCGCAGCCGGTTGTGTACACTTCGCCCCGCCGGGCGGTAGACATCTCCCGGCTGGCGGGTGCGCAGGACAAGACCAGCATACAACGTAGTTATTCTAGCATAATCCGCCTGATTTTTTAAGTCTTTTTTATGAACGACTTGTATTTTTTCTTCAAAATCAGCCGTAAAAAGCCCTGCAGTCACCTTCCAGCCGCCCGCAAGGCAGTATTCTGCCTGTTTTTCCGGCTGAAAGGGCTGGCTTTCCGGCCGTTTGTCTTCCTGCTGCCGGGGCCGTTCCGGCACAATCTCCTGCCAGAAGCATCCGTCTTTGGCACAAAAGCGCACCCGGTCAGTCAGCTGTACCGCACCGCTGCCGCGCCGCACAAGGCCGCACAGCAGCTGCACATATTTTTCCTCTGCGTCACGCACGGGAGCCGTCAGCGAGTGCATGGCTGCTTCCAAAATAAGCGCATCCGCAGCGGAAAGCGGGCCCAGCCGCCACACCGTACAGGCTTCCGGGCTTTTGATGGCAGCCTGTGCCGCATCCAGACGTGCAGCAGAAAGCAGCTCTTCGGCCTTCCGGGCAAAATAGGCATCCGCGCGGGCTGCCTTCTCGCAGAAGCGGGCAAGGTTTTCCGCCGCTGCGCCGTTGGTGCTTTGCAGCGCAGGCAGCGCCGCACGGCGCACCCGGTTGCGGGCATAGGCATCGGTCGCGTTCGTCTCATCTGTGACCCATGCCTGCCCGGCTGCACGGCAGAAGCTTTCGGTATCCTGCCGGGTAAGAGCCAGCAATGGCCGCAGGTAGCACCCGCGCTTTGGCCGGATGCCTGCCGCACCGTGCAGCCCCGTGCCCCGGGCCAGCCGCAGCAGCAGGGTCTCAGCCTGATCATTTGCAGTATGGGCCGTTGCAACGACATCTATCCCCTCCCCGCACAAACGCGCAAAGCAGGCATAGCGCAGGCGGCGCGCCCAGTCCTCCCCGGCATGTTCCGACGGCAGGCCCACTTCGTCGGCCATCTCTGCAGCATGGAACACCCGCAGCGGCACACCCAGCCGGGCGCATTCCGCCCGCACAAAGGCTTCGTCCCGGTCGGCGCTCTCACCGCGCAGGCCGTGGTTCACATGGCAGGCCGAAAGCACAAACCCGAATTCTGGCTGCAGGGCCAGCAGGATGCGCAGCAGTGCCATGCTGTCCGCCCCGCCGGACACTGCCGCGGCCAAGTGCAGCGGCTCACCCGGACAAAGCAGCTTTTCTCGCAGAACAAACATGCGCACATGCGCCAGAATTTTTTCATTGTTCATCAGCGTTTAAAGTCCACATCCATAAAGCGGGTGTGGGCACCATCCCAGCCCAGCGGCACCGTGCTGGTCTCGCCGTGACGGTTCTTCGCCACGATGCACTCTGCCGTATCGGCATCCACCTCAGCGCCGTCCGGGTTCTGGCTGGCATAGTAGGAATCGCGGTACAGGAACAGAACGCAGTCAGCGTCCTGCTCGATGGAGCCAGAATCGCGCAGGTCGGAAAGCTGGGGCCGGTGGCTGGAATTGTTGCCCTGCTTTTCCACCGCACGGGACAGCTGAGAAAGTGCGATGATGGGCACATTCATTTCCTTTGCCATGATCTTGAGGTTTCGGGTGATGGAGCTGATCTCCTGCACGCGGTTCTCGCTGCGCTGGCCGGTGGTCATCAGCTGCAGATAGTCGATGACGATGAGGCCCACATTCGGGCGGGTGGGGTCCTGATTCACCCGGCGGATCTTCGCCTTCATCTCGGTGATGGTGATGCCGGAGGTGTCGTCCATATAGATGGGTGCATCGTGCAGCTTTTCGGTGGCAAGGGCCAGATATTCCCAGTCCTCGGCGCGCAGGGCACCGGTGCGGAATGCCTGACTGTCGATGCCGGCCTCAGCAGAAAGGATGCGGTTGGTCAGCTGTTCCTTGGTCATTTCCAAGCTGAAAATGGCCACCGGCACCTTCTGCTGCATGGCCACGCGGGTGGCGATGTTCAGCGCAAAGCTGGTCTTGCCCATACCGGGGCGGGCCGCAAGGATGATGAGGTCGCCGCGGCCAAGGCCGGTGAGCACCGTATCCAGCAGGCGGAAGCCTGTGGGGATGCCCTTGTATTTGTCTGCATCCGGGCCGCTGATCTTCTGCAGGTTGGTCAGGGTCTCCACCATGCTGGAGGAAAGCGGTGTCAGTGCGCTGGAATCGCGGCCGGAGCGGATCTCATAAATGCGCTGCTCCGCGTTTTCAAGCAGCAGGTCGGCATCCGGCTCATCTCCGGCATCCTGCAGGATGTCCTTTGCAACGCCCATCAGCTGGCGCACCAGATACTTTTCCTGCACGATCTGGGCATAGGCCTTCACGTTGGAAATGCTGGGCACCGTCTCGGCAAGGCCGGTCAGGTACACCTTTGCTTCGTCGGCACTGGGGAACACACCGTCCGAGATAACAGCGTCCAGCAACGTCACAAAGTCGATGGTCTGGTCGGCGGTGAACAGGCGCAGCATTTCGGAGTAGATCTGCGCATTCTGCCGGGTGTAGAACATCTCCGGACGGATGATCTCCACCAAGTCGGTGATCGTTTCCGGTTTGAGCAGCACCGCACCCAGCACGCTCTGCTCTGCCTGCATGTTGTAGGGCAGGTTGATGCCCACGCTTTCCAGATTCAGTTCATTGGAATAATGTCGTTCGTTCGGCATGGTAGTTTATCCTTTTGCATCATTTCGCTGAAAAGCCAAAAAGCGCCCCCTGCTGTGAGGGGGCGCAGATGGCAGAAAAATCAGGCCTGTTCCACTTCCACCATGATCTTGAAAGAAGCGACCACACCAACGTGCAGACGGACCTTGCCGTTGAACACACCGGCATCCTTGATGTCCTTGGTCTCCAGCTC
>UMKF01041230.1_pt1 | contig 24019 bp, 19 predicted proteins | sample 1966251 | NCBI WGS metagenome assembly UMKF01 (sample SAMEA4836171, study PRJEB28245) | human gut metagenome | biome: gut microbiome; material: fecal sample | place: Denmark | collected 2008
TTGAATTAGTTGGCTAATTTTATAGTATTTACTGAATGTCCCTAGAACGGATATACCGTTTCTTTTATGGCTTTTCCTGTAAATAAGCTTTCATGCCATCAGTAACACAAGTAGCCATATTCCCATTCTCATCGGTATAAATAAGATAAGCATCCAACTCCGGATGACGGGCACACAAAAGTTTAACCGAATCCAGTCCCATAACCATAAAAGCGGTAGCATAAGCATCTGCCGTAGCACAGTCTTTCGCTATCACCGTGGCAGATAATATATTATGCTGCACCGGATAACCGGTACGAGGATCAATAGTATGTGCATATTTCTTTCCGTCCTTATAGTAAAAATTACGGTAATTCCCCGAAGTCGCCATACCTTTATCACTGATACTTAAAACAGTTTGCAGTTCTTGATTGAGAGCAAGCGAATCGTCTATCGGTTTATTTACTCCGATCTTCCAAAGTTCATTTTTATGATTCCTACCCTTTAACACAATCTCCCCTCCAATCTCAACCATATAATTTTTGACACCTTTCTTGTCGAAAAGTGCAGCTACTACATCGCTGCCATATCCTTTAGCGACAGAACTACAAGACAACATTACATTTTCGTCGGTTTTACGTATTCTACCGTTTTCTTCCCATACTTTCTCAAAACCAACATATCTCCTCAGGCTATCAATAGTAAGCGAGTCCACTCCTGTTCCGGCTTTAAAGCCAAAGCCCCAAGCATTGGCTAATGGCGCCACTGTGATATCGAATGCACCATTCGTCTCTTTTGATATTATTTTAGCCAAATCGAAAACTCTCATAAAAAACGAATCTGGCACCACCTCTTCGTTACGATTAATACGAGTAATGATGGACGTATCGTTAAAAGGAGAAAGTGCTCCGTCCACTTTATTCAACACAGCCTCGATTTCTTCCTGCAAATCGTCCTCCGATTGATAGGTTATATTATAAAGCGTTCCGAAAATACGACCTTTATTATTCTGATACGGCGGATTACTATGACGACGTAAAATGAATATGGTACCGATTATCAACAAGATAAGAAAAGGCAATTGCCAACGCATTTGTTTATTCTTCATAAATATATCACATTAAATGTTCGTAAAGAATCTTACAGCCAATAGCTATTAAAATGACACCTCCCCAACGTTCCACCGGCCAATGAAAACGCTTACCACAGAAAATGCCGACCAATAATCCTACTAAAGAGAGCAAAAACGAAACAAGCCCTATTACAATAATAGGTGAAAGAATGGAATGAATTGTTTTCATTCCCAAACAGGTAAAAGAAATTCCCACAGCCAAAGCATCAATGCTTGTAGCAATACCCAAGGTAAATACAACTTTCAGACTAGCCGGATTGAAATGATGACATTCGTCTTCGCCTTTAAAACTCTCCCAAATCATCTTTCCTCCCAAAAAAGCAAGCAGCGCAAAAGCAATCCAATGGTCGTAGCTCTCAATCAACGTACTAAAAGCATTGGTACAAAGCCACCCCAAAAGAGGCATTAGTGCCTGAAATGCTCCAAAAGACAAAGCCATGACAAACATAGGACGCCATTGAATGCGTTTTAAAATAATGCCGCTTGCAATAGAAACGGTAAAGCAATCCATTGCTAAGCCTATCGCAAGTAATCCTATTTCCAAAGAAGTCATGTTCTATCTTATTTAAATCCCTTTATTCCAATACAACTCTACTCAAATGGTCATACTATACTTCCTACTTAACCATAGAGAAAAACATTCAACTTTAACTACAAAGTTTGTAAAGCGTACTACTTACCCCTTTATCTCCTAAGCAAAGCAACTACTCCCTTTATCTTCTCTCTTTCCCATTCTACCAAGGCAAATAATAAATCAAGTTGTAAGTAGCTCCGAACAAAGCCGAATCATTGATACCGAATCCCGGTATATACCATGCATCTGAATTCGGATTTTCCTTAACGCTTAACTTTCTTTTATAGCGAAGCGACCATCCCATATGGAAGTTTTTCACAATTTGAGTTCGCAGGCCTACCACTATTTCAGCCCATGTAGCATTCGACTTCACCCCATCGTAATTAAAAGGAACTTTCCCTCCCCAGATAGGATCTACCAAATCGGGCGCACTGATATCATAGCTAAAGGTACTGAATCCACAACGAATGCCTCCAAAGATATAATTTGGTGTGTCTTTTTTATAAAAGAAATTATAATTCATGCCTATCCGAAAGTAAGGAGCAGCCACTTTATAATGTATATCCTTATCGTCATCAGTCGTATCCGTACTGCCATACCCCACCTCTACAACCGGAAAGAAACGATTTTTCAGGTTTAGCTCTGCCGACACTTCATAGCTCTGGTAGTCATTTCCGAAGACCTTCCCTATTATCCCGAACAAATCCGTCGAAACAGAAACACCACGAATAAAGCTCTGTTTCTTCTCAACCGGATTATTAGCTGTCGAAATCTCTTCTACCTCTACAGGCTTGGAATTTCCAGATTCACTCTGCGCGTTCATCGGGCATATAACACCCAGATTACAAACCAGCAGTATAATATATTTTGATATTTTCTTTTGCATCGTAAGTTACTTCTGGGTCTATGATTTGAATAGAATCAATCGCATTATCCGTGCTTCTCACTCCTTCAAGATAATGGTACATTCCTGTTCCGCACTCCATCGATATAAAGTAAGGAATATTAGCATGTTTAACAAAAACAGAATCTACCATTTTCTCGGTATAATGGATAATAAAGGTGTCTTCCGTATTCGTATAAGATAAAGGCAACTGGAACATCTTAGGATTGGATTCCTGATTAATCAATACCGAATCCGTTCCGGCAGCCGTAACAGAAATAGTTCCAGACAACGAAACTGCCTGTCCTCGTTCATTATAAAATACAAAATTAGTATAAGACGTATTGGTGAGAACACAATCCGTATTACTGCAAGATATGCCTATCCACGCAATCAGTACGATACATAAAACAAAACCAACTATTGCTTTTCTCATTTAAATTACCTTTTCTATTTTATAATTATTCCGCTCAGGAGCATTGCGCGTAACCAACTCTCCGATAAATCCCGCCAGAAAGAGCTGGGTTCCCAAAATCATCATTGTCAATGCCAAATAAAAATAAGGCGAATCCGTAACCAATATATAAGGCATGCCGTGACTCATTGCATATAGTTTCGTCACACCTACTATCACAATTGCTATAAATCCCATAATGAACATCAGCGAACCCAAAAATCCAAATATATGCATTGGTTTTACTCCGAACTTCGATAAGAACCATAATGACAACAAATCCAGATATCCGTTAAAGAAACGGTTTAAACCACCGAACTTCGTCTTACCGAATTTACGAGCCTGATGATGAACAATCTTTTCGCCTATTTTCGGGAATCCGGCATTCTTTGCCAAATAAGGAATATACCGGTGCATCTCGCCATACACTTCTATATTTTTAATCACTTCTTTACGATAGGCCTTCAGTCCGCAGTTAAAGTCATGCAAATTAGAAATACCTGACACAGCCCGCGCTGTAGCATTAAATAATTTGGTAGGGATAGTCTTTGACAACGGATCATACCGTTTTTGTTTCCAGCCTGACACCAAATCATAACCATCTTCTGTTATCATCCGGTACAATTCCGGTATTTCGTCCGGACTATCCTGCAAATCGGCATCCATTGTAATCACCACATTCCCTTCAGCCCGTTCAAAACCGCAATAAAGAGCCGGCGATTTTCCATAGTTTCTACGGAACTTAATGCCTTTTATATGTTGAGGATCTTCTTTTTGCAAAGATTCAATAATCTCCCAAGAACGATCGGTACTGCCATCATTTACAAAAATCACCTCATAAGTAAAGTGATGGGCCTTCATTACCCTCGCAATCCACGCATACAGTTCCGGAAGCGACTCTTCTTCGTTAAACAAAGGAATAATTACGGAAATATCCATATTCTTAGCCATTAGATATTAATATACGGGCACTTTCCTGCGCATCACCAGCAAAGCTGTAGGAAACGCCAACAAACTCCCATAAAATATATTTTGTGAAATAAGTTGCATGGTCAGTTGGATAGCCGACAATTTTCTGAAAGCATCCAGCACCTCACTCATCTGTTTTGCCAATCTCTCCATTCCCTGCATTTGCCCGGCTTGTTGCAACACCTGCTCATAAGCGTTAAATAAAAAGCCGTTATCAATATACTCAAAATAAATATAATGCGCCACAGCCGTCAAAATAGAAGCAAACATATACATCAGAAAACAAAAAGCCAATGCTCTAAAAAAAGAAAGATATCCTCCGCAATACCGGTCACGGAAACGACGGGCATATACATATCCCAACACCGGTACAGCAATAGTGAGCACCATAAAAAGTAATTCCAGTAACGGCATTTTCAAGCCCAACGGAAAAAAGGCAAACTTAAAGATCCAAAAAAGTCCCATGCAGGTACCATATTGCATGGCATATCCGCGTAAATATGTTTTATTCTCGTCCATCCTTTCTATAAAATCGGTTACAAAAGTAGTACATTTTAGCAGAAGTACAGTTAAATAAGTACTTGAAAATGCTAAAAAGGGTAGATTTCTTTCTCGAAGAAGAAAAAACTTCATTCTTTATACACATATTAACCTACTGAAAGTTAGCTTCTTTAATCATTTACATGCAAAAAAGAAATAGAAAGCCCTTGCAGAATAAGAGAAAATGTCTACCTTTGCAGCCGGGTAAGTCCTATACGGCCAGCTCCCTGTGAATCCTCCAGGGCTTGATCGCAGCAAAGGTAACAGGTCGTAGCGGCGCGATGTAGATAGCTTACCCACCTGCCTCTTTAGCTCAGTTGGCCAGAGCACGTGATTTGTAATCTCGGGGTCGTTGGTTCGAATCCGACAAGAGGCTCAAAAAAAACTCCTCAATGTGAATAATTTCCATTGAGGAGTTTTTTCATAATCAACTGTCGCATCAGATTACACACGTTCTTAATCTCCTACAACCCGCACTTTCTATGCTAATAGCCACATTCTGTTACAAATGAGTTCGACTCTCGCCCCAACGGATTAAACGGATATCAACACAAGAACGTTCCTCCCCTTTACCAACTAAATAGATTTCTTATCAACCTTTTAAGCCTTATCTTTGTTAGAAAAACAAAGAAATAAGCATTTAAGAATACCCATATATGAGCGTAAAAGAACAATATTGGAAGTACTCCCTTATAGTAATCATCTTATTGCTGGGAACCCTCATTTTAATACATCTCCACCCCTTTATGGGCGGTTTGCTAGGGGCCAGCACTATTTACGTATTACTCAGAGGGCAAATGAAATATCTGACTCAAAAAAGAAGAATGAAAAAAAGTTTAGCAGCTCTTCTTTTATTAGGAGAAACCATTTTGTGTTTCCTTATTCCTTTATCGCTCTTCGTCTGGATGATAATTAATAAAATACAAACTATCAATCTCGATCCCGAGCAATTGATACAACCTATACAGAACTTTGCTTCTTTGATAGAAGAAAAGACCGGCTACGATTTATTGCAAACCGAAAATTTATCTTCCCTCGCAGCAATGATACCGAATATCGGTCAGTTCCTTATGGGAGAAATCAGCGGCTTCACCCTGAATGTGTTTACGTTATTATTTGTTCTTTATTTCATGCTTACCGGAGGTAAGAAAATGGAAAACTATATTTACGAAATACTTCCGTTTGCTCCACAAAACAAACAAAATGTTATGAGTGAAATCCACATGCTTGTTCGCTCCAATGCTATCGGGATACCTTTGCTTGCCCTTATCCAAGGAGGAATAGCCTTTTTAGGTTATTATATTTTCGGAGTTCCGAGCCCAGTGATATTCGGACTGCTCACCTGTATCTCCACCATTATCCCTATTATAGGAACTGCAGTAATATGGCTGCCTTTAGTTATTTACCTAGGTGTGGCCGGAAATTGGGGACACGCAATAGGATTGGCCATTTATTCTATTATCATTATTACAAATATAGATAATGTTGTCCGCTTCTTACTACAGAAAAAGATGGCCGATACACATCCTTTAATTACTATGTTCGGAGTCATTATCGGACTCCCCCTGTTTGGGTTTATGGGAGTTATATTCGGTCCGCTGATTTTATCTTTATTCCTCTGGTGTATAGACATTTTCAAATCTGAATATTTGGAGTCGAGAAATAGATGGATAAACTATTAAAAATGAAGGATGCTATCCGAGAAGCACCCTTCTTGAGACTATACTTATTAATGATACTTCACCAAGTATTCATTACCCGGATTCTTAATAACCGTTATTGCCGAATTCATCAGGATTAGCAATAGCATCCAAATATGATTGAGGTATGGGACGAACCTTATGTTTGGATTCGTTAAATTCAAGAATATCCGGATTTGTCTGACCTAAATACGATTTCGTAAGCTTACCCATACGCTTCAGGTCATACCAACGGGTTTGTTCACCGGCTAATTCACGAGCACTTTCCTCCAAGATGAAATCTAAAGTCATATCCGACTGAGAAACCGCCATTTCACTTTGACGACCTGTAACTGCTGCCCGATTACGCAACGGCTGTATATATTTTAATGCCGTAGCCTGATCGTTGTTATAACGCAATGCTGCTTCGGCCGCTATCAAATAGACTTCACCCAAACGCATAATGGGATAATCGCCTAACCAATATTGATTGTTGTTGATATTCCATTCAATAGAAGAGTATTTATTCAATGAAGGATAACACTGTTTGTAATAAACACCCATATCACTTGTCGTTTCCGTTATCCACTTCCCATCGGAAGCAAACATGTCGGAAGGATCTACACAGAGGAAAGGAAGTTTGGCTTTCGTAGCCGCATCAATCGTATAGTTGGGAGTGAAAACAGAGATTCCATCCAAATACCCGTCTCCGTCTTCATCTACCATATTTACACAACCCGAGGCGTTTACCGTACGAAGCAACACTTGGCGGTCTCCATAATACATTTCTCCCACTTGGTAGGTGCCTGCCGTATTTTTAATAACATGGCCCACCAGTGAGGGATCTTTTTTATATGTATCCACCATAGCCTGCGTAATTTTTTTATCTGCCCATGTGGAATTATAATATTCCGTAAAGAACGTATTCTCAAAACGACTATCGGCAGGGTCTTTTACTGGAGCGAACACTTTCGTCAATAGATACTTGGTGGGCTTAAATCCACGGTTATTGGCACGTCCGTACCATGCGCAGTTTTTCTCCGTGGTGCCCCATGCAGCACCAACCGTTTTCAGGTCCATTTCGTAAAACTGACGGGTACGCCCGCGATTACTTCCTTCCGGATTCTTATAATCGGTTTCATCAATAGCTTCAAAAAATAAAAATTCTTTGTTCCCTTTGTTATTAGCACCTGCCCAAAGCTGAGCATATCCTGATTTCGTGGCATTGCTTGTCCAAAGACCGCAATTATATTTAGCCGCATTATCGATCAACTCTTTCGCTGTTTCAAGAGCCAGTTTCGCATAGTCGGAAGCATTTGTTTCTCCCAATCGCGTACGTTGCAAATAAACTTTTGCTAACATGGCCAAAGCCGCCTTTTTGGCAACACGTCCCCTTTCCGATCCCTGATCCACCGGCAAATGGTCTACAGCAAATTTCAAATCGGAAATAATATTGTCGTAGAATTCAACTTCCGTATTACGAACCGGATTATTATCGGGACCGGTAATAGTTGAAGGTTGGGTACGAAGCACTACGCCTCCGAATTGCTCTACCAAATGCCAGTTGGACCAACCGCGTAAGAAATAAGCCTCCGCAAGCTTCGTATTCAACTCTTCCTGCGTAGAATATCCTTCCACAATATCCGCATAATGAATAGCAGTATTACAGTAATTCACCGTAGCATAGAAACCTTGCCAAATAGTTTTCAAGGTTCCCAGTTCCGTATTCATCGAGCTATTATATAAGGTGAAGCCTGATTCAAAAGATTCGCTTACCCACAAATCGGTTCCCATTTCCATTGCTCCCACTCCGTCAATCTTTCCATAGAAATAATAAAGACCGTCGTAGCAATAATTAATCAAGCTTTCAAAACCATCCTTATATTTATAAGCGGTTTCAAGATCGACCGTCGAAGGGTTCCATTCGTCCAACTCGCACGATGTAAACGAACCGGAAACGAAAAGAATCGCCAAAGCTGCTTTTAATATATTTTTCATATCTTCTTGTCGTATTAAATTAATTAAAATGAAACATTCACTCCAAACACGATTTGTTTGTAAAGCGGGAATGAATCGCTTGCGCCTGTCTCGGGATCCACATCTTTCAACAGTTTTTCTTTCGTGAAAATAAACGGATTACTAACCGTACCATAAATACGGCACCTTGTCATATTCAGTTTTGCCACCCATTGTTTAGGCAATGTATAACCCAAGGAAATCGTCTTGATTTTCAAATACGAACCATCAACGATACCCAAGCCGCTCGTAGGAGACGAATAGCTGGTAGAACGTTGCATGTATGGACGAGGATAGTCGTTGGTCGGATTGCTTTCTGTCCAATAGTTATAGAAGGCAGGCATGTTTTTCGAACCATAGCTAAAATATCCTAACAATCCGCCATTCACCATTTGTCCGTAACGGGCAGTAATAAATACATTCAAGTCAAACCCTTTGTACGTAAATGAGTTGTTGAAACCAAAAGTCCATTTCGGAGAACTCTGTCCCAAAATAACACGGTCGTCCGAAGCAATTGTATAAGGATTCTCGGCAGTATATTCAGTTACATTCCCCTCTTCGTCGGTCAGCGTCCAAACACCTTCCGATTTTTTCACCAAACGGGACTGTACTTTCGTATCACCCGGCAACAAGCCGAAAACAGCCGCATCGGCAGCTTCGTCTTTCTGCCAAATACCTAATTTCTTATACCCGTATACCGTATTCTTGGGATGCCCTAAGAACAATCCTAATGAAACGAGATTATCTACCGTTGTAGCACTACCCAGATCAATTGATTTTACTTGTTCTTTATTGCGGGCAAAAGTGATTGTCGAATTCCATTGGAAATCTTTCGTCACGATATTGCGGGAATTCAAGGTCAGCTCAATACCCCGGTTCTGCATGCGTGCAATGTTGCATACCATCTGATAAGGTTTCTTCGCTGTGAAACCACCTCCCGAGAAAGGCAAGTCGCGCTGATAAAGCACATCTTTTGTATCGGTGTCGTAATACTCGATCGTACCGTCGATACGGCTATTAAATAAGCTGAAGTCCAAACCGACATTCAGGTTATAAGACTTCTCCCATCCCATATTGACGTTACCCACCGCCTGCGTCAAAACGCTTGTATTCACTACACCATTACCGAGATTCAGATTATCCAAGCCCTTCGAAGTGACCTCACTTCTCGATACATATGCCTTCACATTAGGGTTACCGGAAACGCCATATCCTACACGAAGTTTTAAATTATCCAGCCAATTCCGGGTACTTTCCATGAACTCCTCGTCAGAAATGCGCCAAGCCAAAGCCGCTGCCGGAAAAGTATCCCAATGGTTATATAACTGCGACACACCGTCTCGACGGACCGATGCCGTAAACAGATATTTTCCTTTATAAGAGTAGTTCAAACGAGCAGCCAATGATAATTTATTCTTATGAGAATAAGCTGACCCTACGGACGGGTTGGTACCTGAAGATAAAGAATACCATAAGAAATCGTTGTAAAGAAAACCTTCATTGTAAGCATTCGATTCCTCGTTCTGGCTCTTGGCCCACGAAGTGATCAACGTTGCGCTCACACTGTGGTCTTCCGCAAAAGTCTTATTATAATTCAATATATTTTCCCATGTATAACTATACCCTAACTTGGTGTCATAACTTGCGTTACGTACAGCCTGAGAAGAGCCGACAAGCATCATATATGTTTCATCGCTATTGAATTTGCCGCTGCGGGAATTCGAGAGGGTTGTTCCCAAGATAGAACGGAAAGTCAGTTCGGGCAAGAATGTAATGTCGACATAGGGATTTGCTGTTACAGTAAACGATTTGGAATTACTTGCAAAAATACCTTCGCGCTGATCGTTGATCAAACTCACCACATCCTGCATTCCGTCAATCGGATAGATTTTAATATCTCCGTTTTCATCATAAACATCTCCGAGCGGAATGATTCCGAAAGTCTTATTTACACGGCTGTTGCTCGAATGGCTGTTCTTAAAGGTCAATCCACTTTGTATACCCATCTTTACTTTCTCAGAAACATTTACATCGACACCCAAACGAGCCGTATACATTTCCGATTTATCGCCCTCATAGATACCTTGTGTAGAGTTGTAACCTAACGAGAAATTACCTTTTATCTTTTCGTTACCGCCACGCACGGACAAAGAATAATTTTGCTGCGTACCGGTTTTTAATGTTTCATCTACCCAATCAACCCATTTTCCCGCATTGATATACGGAGTGATGGCATCCGCCTGAATTCCCCAAGCTGTCAGCAACTCGCTTTGCGAAGAAGAATGAGTTCCATTACTTGCATAGTAACCTTCTTCCAAATAATCCAGCCATTGTTGGCCTTGCATCGCACTCGGATATTTTGCAAAACCGTTCACACCATAATAGGCATCGAAATCAACCTGTACTTTTCCCACCTCAGCCTGTTTGGTAGTAATCATGATAACACCGTTAGCACCGGCGGAACCATAGATAGCAGTCGAAGACGCATCTTTCAAAATGTCCATCGAAGCAATGTCGTTCGGGTTCAAATTGGTAATAGAACCGGGAATGCCGTCGATAATGTACAAAGGTTCCTGTTCGGCTGTCAAAGAGCGGTTACCACGTAAAAGGATTTTTGAATTGGAACCTGCTTTACCTGACTCGCGGGTAATATCCAAACCAGCTACCCGGCCCTGCATGGCCTCGATAGGATTGGCAACCGGTGTCATAGTCAATTCTTCACTTTTAACAGAAGATACCGCACCCGTCAAGTCACGTTTCTTGACTGTACCGTAACCGATAACCACCACTTCATCAAGCAGTTTGTTATCCGGTTTCAACTGGATTTTTACATTACGTTGATTACCTACTTTAATTTCCTGAGTCTGATAGCCAATGTAAGAAACACTTAGTGTAGCATTGGCGGGAACAGCGAGAGAGAATTTACCATCGAAGTCTGTAATGGTTCCCGTAGTGGTTCCTTTTACCTGGACAGAGACTCCGATAAGCGGTTCGCCGGTTTCATCGATCACCGTACCGGTCACGGTTTTTACTTGGTTAACTACTTGGGAGTTAGTAGAATTTACCCCCCCCCAGTGAGGTTTCTGCCTGTATCGGAAGCGCGAACGACATCATCGCAGCCGATAATCCCCAAACAAGAAAGTTACGTCCGTAGTTACGGGCGTTTGCGCCTGCAAAAAGACGCAAGGAAATCTGCTCTTTTTTCATTGTTTATTCGGGTTAACAAATTGGTATTAATAAATAGTTTGTCTGTGTGACACGCAAAGATATGTGAAAAGATGTGATACTTCCTAATAAAAAGGAAACTTTTTTTTTAGAATTTAATTAATTTGAATGAAAGATTTCATATAGCATTAACTATCCAATAAAGGTACAGAACCCGCCTTTAACTATTCTATCACACTAAACAAAAGCCAATCCGAAAGCGATAGAAGCCATCTCAACGTTTGCCTTTAACCATTCTATCATATTAAACCCTACTGCAAAGAGGTTATGTTGGATAAAGTTATCCGCTTGCCTTCGTCCATTCCAACATACGAACAGAACGCCCCTGCCTAGAAGACGATATAGTTGTTTTTTAGAAGCAAAGAGTGACGGACATTTTGTAATCCTGTCACTTTCTACATACAGAAAGCATCATGCATTGAAAGCGAGATTTCTAATTTATAAAGTAAAGTATTAGTTATAAAGCAATTAATATGAAAAAAGCTACATTTGGACGTAAGCTTCGCTACGTATTTGACGTAGAGCCGTCTACGTTGCAATGCAAAGCTGTTCACGTGAGCACATTGCGCTGTCTAACTCATCCGGTTAAAACACACTTCACCCCTTACCACCAACTAGTAATATGGAGTCAGCTCACATTTATGAGAAAGAACACTTATTTTTTATTTCCGAATTTCATCAATGCCACCCCAATGACAATCCAAAGCAATTCGCGTACCCGGGTGATGAGTCCGCAAAACACGCCGAATGCGCCAGGAATAGAAAGTCCGCCTACCGCCAAAGCCAAACCGCCTTCGCGCACGCCAAGCTGCATAGGAGAAAAAAAGAAAAGATTACTAAATAAGGAGGAGAAAGCCATAATAAGAATGCAGTCGGGGAAACTCACATCTGGTGTCAAGATATTCAGTATAAGCCACACTTCCAGACAACCACCCAAACGACCTAACATCTCTAACAGAAACGCACCGTAGAATGTCCGTTTATGCTGACCATGAAGACGGGATATCTGACTGTCAATACGGGCCAATTCTTCTTTTTTCTCCTCGCCGAAGCGTTTCGCCCACCTTCTTATATAAGGTATATGTTGTAACAAATGCAGAGTTTTTACCGCCATCCCTCGTTTATAACCTTTAAAAAAGAAATAAATGGCCAGCAGGCAAAACGTCCCGATGAATGTCAGTAAAACGCCCATCATCCAATCTACCGGATAAAACGCAATGTATAAGAATATAGAAAGAAACCAAAAACTGATATGCGTGAAGATGTGCATCATCACATATAAAATAACGGAAGAGGTTGCTTTCTCCGTGCCTACATAAGGCGAAAGTTCCATGATGCGGTAAGGTTCTCCGCCCATCAGCCCCATCGGCGTAGCGTAATTCAAGGCAAAACCGGATATCGTAAACTTGTAGACTTTGCCGAAAGGCACATGGCTTTGCTTGTCATCGCGTATGATAATATACCATGCGCAAGCATTCAGAAAGTAGATAAATAACCAGAGCAACATCAATACCGGAAACCAATATCCTGCCCTCTTGAGGTTTGCCCACAGTTCATCATACTTCATATCAAAAGTACAAAGCATAACAACAATGGCAGCCACGCCAAACAAAAGAAAAAGGTTACGATACTTACTTTTCATGGAATTTATCCTAACGCAGATTGACGTAGATTATCTTTCCTTCTCATCGAAATTAACACATGAATTCTTTATTCCAACACGAATTAGCAGATTGATTTTTATTCTAACGCAAATTGATAAGATTTCTGCCATTGGGATGTATTTCTTCCCCCGCTTACAAACACTTATTAAAAATAAAAAAGGTTGTTCGAACGAGAAATCTTCTTCACTATATACCCAAACCGTTTATGCAAAATCATTGCTCGTAAATGTAGATAAAAAATTAACCATCCGGACAATCCATCCAAAGTATCTATTTTTTTCAACTTAATGAAGTCCGGATGGTTGATTCTTCATTCCACATTTTTTATTTGATGAAGTCATTCGACTTCACCTCGCAAGCCTACTGGCAAACAGGCGGATGATCCCTGTCAATTCCGAGCGAAACGCTTGCTACGATTTACAATTCGTCCTCTTCAATTGAATCCAACTTCAATTTATCGCTATCATCGCGTTTCTCGTAATACTGCTTGCGAAGCGGATTGGCATGTACTTCTTTATCCAACTCTCTGTTTCGGAACACATCTATGGCAGCATACAAAGCCTGTCGGAACGATTCTTCGGATGCAATTCCCCGTCCTGCTATATCATAAGCCGTACCATGAGCGGGAGAAGTACGTACGATAGGAAGCCCTGCCGTATAATTTACACCATCATCCATAGCAAGCGCCTTGAACGGTGCCAGCCCTTGATCGTGATACATAGCCAGCACACCGTCGAAATGTGTATAACTGCCCGAACCCATAAAGCCATCGGCAGGATAAGGGCCGAAACATTGGATACCAGCAGCCACCATCTCTTGTATAGCCGGAATAATAACTTCCTGTTCTTCGGTACCGATCAAACCTCCGTCTCCGGCATGCGGATTCAAGGCTAGCACAGCTATCCGCGGACAGCCGATATTAAAATCCTGTTTCAACGACTGGTTAAAAATAGTCAGCTTCTCTTCTATCAATTCTTTCGTAATAGAAGAAGCTATATCCTTTACCGGAATATGAGTAGTAACCAACGCCACCCTTAATTCATCCTTCATGAGAATCATTAAAGCCTTTTGTCCTTCCCCTACACGTTCTTCTATATACTCCGTATGTCCGGGAAAACGGAAAGTTTCCGACTGAATAGTATGTTTGTTAATCGGCGCTGTCACCAAAACATCAATCAATCCCTCCCGATATTCTTGCAAGGCTTTCTCTAACGCATCCAAAGCTGCTTTTCCTGCCTCAGAGGTCGGTTTTGAAAATTCCACCTTCACTTCTTCCTCCCCACAGTTTACAATATTCAACCTATTGCAAGAAGCCTCTTCCGCAGAATTCACAATACTGAAATTGGTCGGTAAATCCATCACTTTACGATGATAGGCGGCTACCTTTGGAGAACCATACACAACGGGTGTGCAAAGTTCCAGCATCACTGGATCGGCAAACGCTTTAAGTATAACTTCATACCCCACTCCATTGATATCCCCACATGTGATACCAATTCTTATTCTATCTCTTTCCATATATATCTTGATGTATTATTTATCTGTTTCTTTATTCATTTGTGTTTCTTCCGCGCCTTCCACGGGAATTTCCACTTCTTTTGCTTCTTCCGGTAATTGCAACGTATACAATGAAGCTTCCATCATTCTCATCAAATTGCGTTTCAGCTTATCCGGAGAGAATATAAAGGCTTCTACGACTATAACCCGTCCGTTTTCCTGATCGACACGAGAATGGGATACAAACGGACCACCCATCATATCGCCCTTCATGGCCCATAAGCCCCGTGCTTCCTGCGCATATTGGTTACGGACAGCAATATCTTTGGTTTCCACATACATGGTATCCGTCATCATATACATGCCTTCGCGTGCTCCCGGAAGGTTCTTTTTCATAACTGAATCGCGTTTGTGAATGAAGTATTCACGAGTAAAAGTATTTTTATCAGTATACGGATATGAGTACACTACAATATTCATATCGCTGGTTGCAGCATTGGTAGAGGCCCAAAAGAAATCCTTGCCCACCTTATAAGAAGCCAGTTCCGTTGGCACCCAAAGTTTTGAACCGAAAATACTGTCTACCTTACGCTCTACCATATCGCTATGCTTATCTCTTAAGGCATTAATCTGACGATTTATTTCCGACTTCACAAAAAAGTCTATAATAGTCTGCTTGTTTTTTGTAACGAACTCCTCAAATTCAGCCTCATTCGGTGCCTGAATTCTCATAATCATCTGCGGTTGTGCATACACATCTCTCGAATATTTCAATTTAGGTTGCGTATAAGTATCTTTGATATCCACCAAGATAATGTTACGGAAAATACGAAGTACGCGGTCGAATTCGGAAGGATCGGTATAAGAAATACGGAACGACCGTTCCGACTGCGGCAATCCCGGTACATCTGTATCCAATACATTATATAAAGCCCGTCCTGCAGGACGTTCCCAAGTATCTTTATCCACTACTACCAGCATTTCATAAGGCCGGCCGCTTGATACAGGAGTAAACAAAGTACCGTTTTTGCAAGAAGCAAAAGTCAATACTACTAACACTAAGCTTAAATACTGTATGATACGTTTCATAATCTAAAATATTTATTAAAGTTTTAAATGCTGTTGTTTAGCTGTTGAAAGCATGCCGCAAGCGGCAAAAATATCTTCCCCACGTGAAGCACGGATAGTAGTAAACACGCCATGCTCTGTCAAATAATTCCTGAAATAGGTCATTGTACTCATATCAGCCCCTTCTAAGGCGACATTCGGTATGGCATGGAAACGGATCAGATTGACACGACAATCCAAACCGCGTAAAAGTTTCACTAATTCTTTTGCGTATAGCAACGAATCATTCACGCCTTTAAACACAATATATTCGAAAGACAGTCTCCGCTGCTTGCTGAAATCGTAATTCCTCAATAGTTCCAACATTTCCGTAATAGAATAAGCTCTTTCGGCAGGCATGAGTTCCCGACGTTGTTCCGGAAAGGGAGAATGCAAGCTTATAGCCAGATGGCAATCGCTCTCTTCCAAAAAACGCTGCAATCCTTTTCTCATTCCCACCGAAGAAACGGTTATACGTTTAGGACTCCATTTGTAACCATATTCAGCGGTAAGAATTTTTAAAGATTTCAACACCTCATCGAGATTGTCGAAAGGCTCTCCCATTCCCATCAACACGACATTTGTCAATGTGTCCCGTTCGGGTATCGAATAAATTTGGTTAAGTATTTGATTGACTGTCAGATTGGCTGTAAAGCCTTGTTTACCGGTCATGCAAAATTTGCAGTTCATTTTGCAACCCACTTGTGAAGAAACACAAAGTGTAGCGCGACCTTCATCGGGAATATATACAGATTCTATATAATTGCTTTCCGGTGTCCGGAAAAGATACTTCACCGTACCGTCTACCGAACGCATGGCTTCTACCGGCACGGAAGCCCCCACTTCAAACTCCTCTTTCAATAACTCTCTATGCTTTAGAGAGAGGTTACTCATATCGTCAATAGAAGTCACCTTTTTATCATAAATCCATGAAACGATTTGGTTGGCAGTAAATCCGGGCATATTCCGTTCTTTTACTACTTGCCGCACTTCGTCAAGTGTCATGCCTAAAAGAGTTTGTTTAGTACTGCTCATTTTCTTTTCTATAAAAGATTTATCACGCAAAGTTAAAGAAAAAAGTGAAACTATCGCAGAATTACTCTACATAATAGCTATATTTGCAAGCATTATACTAAATTTTAGGATTCATACACTCATACGATGAACAATAAAAATAACTTTTCCGCCTTGCCTAAGATATTTGACGAAGAGTTGGAGTATGCTATTCAAACGGATCACTTTATCGAAAAATCGAAAACCGAAATCAAAACAGAATCGGAATTCATTCCCGAATACAATAAATGCCAGATTCAATCCGACTATTCTAGGAATAATCAACAGGTTGTCTGCTTTATACCTTATATTAATCCGGAACAAACATCGCAAATCATCGAAACGTTGCGAGAAGAGAAAGAGATATACAAAATCATATTGCTTACTACAAAGGAATCGAAAGAAAAGTGGTTCAATAGATGTCCTATTGCACAAACCGACTGCCTATTTTCTTCATATACCATGCAGCTGATTTGCCAATATTGTGATGTTCTCACCACTCAAATATTACTTTACACCGGAACTACTCCTTTTAAATTTGGTTATAAAGCGCTTGAGCGTTTGTTACAAGTGACCCATCACTCGCTTGCGGGATTTGCATACAGTGATTTCTATGAGATAAAAAACGGAAAACGGATTTCCCATCCACTAATTGACTATCAACCGGGGAGTCTTCGGGATGATTTCGACTTCGGTTCTTTATACCTCTTCAGATCCGACTGGTTCCTGCAGATTGCCCTAAATATGCCAAAGTTACAATATGCCGGCTTATATTATATGCGCCTGTTTATAAATAAGATGAGTATAGAAAGTCCACTACACATCAACGAATTCTTATACACTCAGGAAGAAAACGATCACCGAGTTTCGGGCGAAAAACAGTTCGATTATGTAGACCCAAAGAATAGGGAGGTACAAATTGAAATGGAAAAAGTCTGCACGGAATACCTGAAACACATTAACGCATACCTGCCCTCATATCAATACGAAAGCCTCGATAAATATTGGAGACGTTACCCGATCTCTGGCGCATCGGTAATTATTCCGGTACGCAACAGGGTTCGTACCATTGGAGATGCGATCCGGTCTGCTTTACAACAACAGTGCGAAAAAGATTTCAATATATTGGTGGTAGATAATCATTCGACAGATGGAACCAGTGAAGTAATCGAACAATTTGCTGTAAAAGATCCCCGTGTCATCCATATTATTCCCGAACAGGACGACTTGGGAATAGGAGGTTGCTGGAACTTGGCTATTGATCATCCCAATTGCCACAACGTAGCCATCCAATTGGACAGTGACGACTTATATAGCGACCAAAATGTGATTCAAAAGATTCTGTCCGTCTTCTTAAGTAAAAAGTGTGCCATGGTAATCGGGTCATACCGTATGACCGATTTTGATTTGAATACGCTACCGCCGGGTATCATAGACCACAGAGAGTGGACCCCCGACAACGGGCGTAATAATGCATTGCGCATTAATGGATTAGGAGCGCCACGCGCTTTCTACACACCGATATTAAACGAAATACCCTTTCCAAACACTTGTTACGGAGAAGATTATGCCACGGTATTGGCTATTTCCCGAAAATACAATATAGAACGCATATACGACGTACTCTATCTGTGCCGCCGTTGGGAAGGTAACTCCGATGCGGCACTCAGCATAGAAAGAATCAATGCCAACAATTTTTATAAAGATAAGATACGGACTATTGAATTGGGAGCTCGCATCCAATATATGAAACAAGAATACAACTTTGTTTCGGATTCTGCATTAAAGAGTTTTTATCGTGAACAGATGTCTCTATGGCGTGAAGCAAACGCTAACCATAAAGCACTGAGAAACGTACAGGCACGACAATTGAGCGAAACGATATCCGTACAATACAATCCTGGCAGGATTGTATCGACCGGTGCTAAAATGGATGCCTCTACATTGAAAAGGCGCGCTTGTTTCTTATGTAAAAAGAACCGTCCTAAGGAACAAATCTCACTACCTTGTTTCAGGCATTTCGAAGTGCTGGTCAACCCATATCCCATCATGCCTCTACATTTTACCATTGCCAACATAAAGCATATGCCGCAAACGTTAAGTGCCAATCTAGAAGCATTTATTATACATGTCAAAAAGTTGACGAACTATATACATATTTATAATGGTCCAAAATGCGGAGCCTCCGCTCCCGATCATCTGCACTTTCAGGCATTCCAAAGTGGTTCATTGCCCGTTTGCAAAACAGTAGAAACACATTTATACGGCAAATATTTGATATTATCACAGAAGCTGGATGGTACACGAATGTATGCATTGACAGACATAGAGGTCCCGATGTTCGTCATCGAAAGCAAAAGTCCGCATACAAAGGTGATCTTCGATTTTATTCAAAAAGCTATACAGAGCTTACCGGTGATAGTAGGAGAAAATGAACCGAGACTAAACCTTATTGGATGGACTCCGAAAAAAGCACATACTCTGTTCGCAATCATCCCACGCAGCAAACATCGTCCGGACTGTTACGGACAAGAAGAAGGACAAATGTTAATAAGTCCGGGTGCTATCGACATGGGAGGACTCCTTATCACGCCCCGTAAAGAAGATTATGACAACATTACATTAGATAAAGCACGTTCCATTCTTCAGGAAGTAGCATTTAGCAAAAATGAAATGGAAAATGCCATTCACAAATTGATAGATATTATAAACGAATGAGAGAACCTGAAATAAGCGTAGGTATTGTTAACGCACAAGAGATTGATTTTTCATTGAACATGAACTATTTCGCAAAGGGCGAGATTGTTCGGGGAGAGCAAAAAGTAATATTTAGCGAAGGAGGAATTCTTTGGAATGGCAATTTGTATAAAGAACTGACTTTCACTCCACAAGAAGACAATGCTTCGTTTTCTATCTATGACGTAACGATTGGAATCAACTTTCATTGGGAACGTAAAGAAACACAAATCTTTTCGGGAACGTTACGATTGGTGGTAGAAGAAGAAAAGATAACTGCTATCAACATTCTTCCTGCAGAAGATTATCTGATAAGTGTTATCTCATCAGAAATGAGAGCTACCTCGTCTATCGAATTTCTAAAAGCTCACGCAGTAGTTTCGCGCAGCTGGTTGTTCGCTCAGATAGAAAAACGAAAAAGTGTAAAAGAAAGCGGAAATGAATTTTTCTCTTTCAGCAAGACTGACACGGAATATATACGTTGGTATGACCGTGAAGACCATACCATTTTTGATGTTTGCGCTGACGACCATTGCCAACGTTACCAGGGCATTACCAAAGCAACCAACCAAGCAGTGGTGGAAGCAGTGGAAGCTACACGCGGACAATTACTTATGTACGGACGAGGAATTTGTGATGCACGTTTCTCGAAATGTTGCGGAGGAGTGAGTGAAGAATTTGAAAACTGTTGGGAAAACAAACATCTGCCTTATCTTTCTTCTATCCGCGATGTAGAAGAAAAAGAGAAGCTTCCTTACCCGGATTTAACGAAAGAAGAAGTGGCAGAAGAGTGGATACGCAACACTCCGGAATCATTCTGCAATACACGCAACACACATATCATTACTCAGATATTAAACAACTACGACCAAGAAACGACTGACTTCTACCGATGGAAGGTATACTATACCCAAGATGAAATTTCCGAATTGATACGCCAGCGTTCCAAAATAGATTTCGGTTTCATTATAGATCTGGTTCCTATCCAACGGGGAAAGTCGGGACGTATAACCAAACTAAAAATCATTGGAAGCCTACATACTATGACTATCGGCAAGGAACTGGAAATAAGACGAACTTTATCCTCTTCACACCTGTTCAGTTCGGCTTTCGTAGTAGACAAAGGTCCGCTAAAAAATGGTTTTCCGGAAAGTTTCACCCTTACAGGAGCAGGATGGGGTCATGGAGTAGGCTTATGCCAGATAGGTGCAGCCGTAATGGGAGAAAAAGGATATAAATATGATGAGATTCTTCTTCATTATTATAAAGGAGCAGATATCCGCAAGTTCTATTAATCTATGAAACAAAAAAACAATGCATGGGGCTGGATTCCTACCCTTTATTTTGCAGAAGGGTTGCCCTATTTCGCAGTGATGACGATGGCAGTCATCATGTACCAGAATTTGGGACTTGGTGACAAGGAGATTGCTTTCTACACAAGCTGGCTGGGCATGCCATGGGTAATCAAGCCTATTTGGAGCCCATTTATCGATTTAGTACGTACTAAACGTTTTTGGGTGCTCTCCATGCAGGGACTCATGGCAGCAGCTTTCGCCTGTATAGCATTCTTTCTGCCGACCAGTTTTTTTGTTCAGGCAACAATGGCTTTCTTTGCACTGCTTGCTTTCTCATCGGCTACCCACGATATTGCCGCTGATGGTTTCTATATGTTAGCCCTTACCCCCAAAGAGCAATCCTTCTTTGTGGGAATACGTAATACGTTTTACCGGTGTGGAAGCATTTTCGGACAAGGTGTATTGGTGATGCTTGCTGGATTATTAACCGAAGGTAAAATCATCTCTTCGGTAAAAGGGAATGCGGCTTTGGCCTGGGCTCTTGTTTTTTACTTATTATCCGCCCTTTTTATAGGGTTATTCCTTTTCCACTTTTTTATTATGCCCAAACCGGAAAACGATACTAGAGGATCTAGCACATCAGCCAAACAATTATTCCGGAACTTTATCGAAACGGTTGTTTCGTTTTTTAAAAAAGATGGCATAGGATTAGCATTATTCTTCATCCTAACTTACAGACTGGGCGAATCGCAATTGGCAAAAATAGCTCCGCTTTTTGTCTTGGCGTCTCCGGAAAAAGGTGGATTGGGATTATCAACCACCACTGTAGGAGGCATCTACGGAACTCTAGGAGTAATCGCTTTATTGTTAGGAGGTATTGTAGCCGGTATCATGGTGTCCCGTAAAGGATTAAAATATTGGATTGTTCCCATGGCCTTAGCCATCAATGTGCCGGATATATTGTACGTAATACTCGCTTGGTTGCAATGTCAAAATCTATGGCTTATCACACTGTTTGTTATGATTGAACAGTTTGGTTATGGAATCGGTTTCGCCGCCTACATGCTATACCTTATATATATAGCAAAAGGAGCATACAAAACCTCCCATTATGCCATTGCTACGGGATTAATGGCGGCTGGCATGTCATTCCCTGGCATGATTGCCGGCTATTTAGAGGAATTAGTAGGATACACTCATTTCTTTATTATCGTGTGTGCGTGTACCTTACCGGGAATTATAGCAGCCGTCCTGATTAAAAGACAATTACCTGAAGCTTTCGGAAAAGAATAACAACCTAATAAACCGATATTATGATATTGATTGCTGACAGCGGTTCGACCAAAACAGATTGGTGCTTGATACAAGGAAAAGAAACGGTGCTAAATTTTACTACGCAGGGTATCAACCCATTTCATCAATCTTCAGAGGAAATTACCAACATTCTGAAAAAAGAGGCATTTTCTTTATTGACTGCACAAGAAACAAAGCAAGACATTAACGGAATAAAATCCAACAGCACAAAAGAAAAATCCACCATCACGAAAGAAAACCCCGATACGCCTAACCATACAAAGAATCTATTTGCACCCCAACAAACAAAAGACAAAATCCAAAGTTTTATCGAAGAAATATTTTTCTACGGTGCAGGCTGCACAAAAGAAAAATCCGGGATAGTCAGTACTGCATTACACGAAGTTTTCTCACAAACAACAACGATAGAAGTGAATAGTGACATGCTGGGAGCAGCTCGCGCTTTATGTGGTAATCAGCCCGGCATAATCTGCATATTAGGTACAGGATCTAATTCCTGTTACTACGACGGTCAACAAATCGTAAGTAACATTCCTCCATTAGGTTATATATTGGGAGACGAAGGAAGCGGAGCAGCATTAGGTAAACGCTTGGTGGGAGATTGCCTGAAAAAATTGTTGCCTAAAGAAATATGTGAAAGGTTTCTGGCACGTTATCAACTTACACAGCCCGAAATCATAGAGAAAGTATACCGGCAATCAATGCCCAACCGTTTTTTAGCCGGGCTCTCCCGTTTTTTATATGAAAACCGCCACGAAGAATGTCTTCGTAAGCTTCTTATAGAATGTTTCAGCGATTTTATTCGCCGCAATTTATTGCAATACCCCGTAGCCAATCTGTTCTTTACAGGTTCCATAGCATACTATTATGCGAATGAACTAAAAGAAGCCGCAGCTTTGTACCAACGACCTGTAGCAAGCATCACGCAACGTCCGATGGAAGGGCTTATTACCTATCATACTAAAAAATAAGAATTATGACTTTTACTAAAATAACCGAACAAGCTTCACTCTACGACCATCTAGAAGAGATGTCCGTACACGAACTACTTACTAATATAAATCGGGAGGACCAAAAAGTAGCACTTGCCGTAAAGGAGTGTATTCCTCAAATAGAAAAATTGGTAAACGCTCTAGTGGAACGAATGAAAAGCGGAGGACGCATCTTCTATATGGGAGCCGGGACAAGCGGAAGACTCGGCGTATTGGACGCTTCAGAGATTCCACCCACTTTCGGAATGCCTAGTACATTGGTTATCGGTCTTATTGCAGGAGGAGAAAAGGCATTGCGTAATCCGGTAGAAAATGCGGAGGATAATCCTTTACGTGGATGGGAGGAGTTACAGGAACATCATATCACCTCCAGCGATACTGTAATAGGTATTGCGGCTTCAGGTACAACCCCGTACGTTATCCATGCATTAAGAGAAGCCCGTAAACATGGGATACTTACTGCATCAATATGCAGTAATCCCAACGCCCCCATATCACAAGAAGCAGAAATAGCCATTGAAATGATAGTAGGTCCGGAGTTTGTTACAGGAAGCTCCCGAATGAAAAGCGGTACGGGACAAAAAATGATACTGAATATGATTACCACGTCCACAATGATCCGGTTGGGAAGAGTGAAAGGGAACCGGATGGTAAACATGCAACTTAGTAATCAAAAGCTAGTGGATAGAGGCACCCGTATGATAACAGAAGAATTAGGTTTGCCTTATGATAAGGCAAAAGAGTTGTTATTGCTTCACGGTTCGGTAAAGAAAGTATTAGATTATTTTAAAAAGACCTCTTAATGTGAAGTATCACAACTAACTTAGTTATTTAGGGATATTCAGAAAATGTTCTAAAAAATAGGACGGCATGTGTAAATGATTACAGTTTTTCATTTCACATGCCATTT